>Ga0222421_100077_pt1 | contig 123521 bp, 108 predicted proteins | sample 3A1ome_2_FD_182473 | JGI IMG/M metagenome (GOLD analysis project Ga0222421, IMG submission 182473) | Enriched microbial communities from leaf-cutter ant dump, University of Wisconsin, Madison, United States - 3A150A (version 2) | ecosystem: Environmental > Terrestrial > Nest > Insects nest >... | reverse complement strand
CGCTAAAGTGACGATAACGACGCTCTGAAACACTTCTCGTAAACCCTGATGAAATCTTTCCCATTGTTATACCAATTTTAAGTTTGTTCCTCCCTTAAAATCGGTCAACTTATTTCAGGCACTGACAAGACTACCATAACTTTTCACTTTTAACTCAAATCACACTCTTACCCGAAAGGTCATCCTGTGATACGGCGTATACCCGTGCTCCAGTATTGCCTTGCGGTGGAAAATGGTGGGGTAGCCGGCGTTTTCTTCCCAGCGGTAATGCGGGTATTCCAGGGCCAGGTTTCCCATGAGCTCGTCGCGGTGGGTCTTGGCCAGCACCGATGCCGCTGCGATAGACATATAGCGGGAGTCACCTTTGACCACGCAGGTATGGGGAATCATGGGGTAAGGCGTGAAGCGGTTGCCGTCTATCAGCAGATGTTCAGGCCGGCAGCGGGGTAAAACGGCGTCAATGGCCCGGTGCATGGCCAGGAAGCTGGCCTGCAGAATATTGATCCGGTCTATTTCCTCGTTACTGGCCAGGGCCACGGCCCAGGCTACGGCTACCTCTTCAATTTCTTTCCGGAGCAGGCTTCGTTCATCACGGGTGAGCTGCTTGGAGTCGTTGAGTAATTCGTTTTCGTAATCGGGCGGCAGAATAACGGCGGAGGCTACTACAGGCCCGGCCAGGCATCCCCGGCCTGCTTCATCGAGCCCGGCCTCCACACAGGTGTTATTGTAGCAGCGGAGCAGCATAATTACAGCTCGGCAATCACGGTTTCTCCCCCTACCGGCCGGTCGTCGAGATTCACCCTGATCTTTGCCGTAAGCGGAAGAAAAATATCGATCCGCGATCCGAATTTAATAAAGCCGAACTCGCTGCCCTGCGTAACCTTCGAGCCTTTGTCTACATACCAGCAGATTCTCCGGGCCAGGGCACCGGCTATTTGCCGGAACAGCACTTCTGTGCCGTTTTCGTGGTGGGTAACAATGGTGGTTCTTTCGTTTTCGGTGCTGCTCTTGGGGTGCCAGGCCACCAGGTACCTGCCGGGATGGTATTTGAAGTACGAAACAATACCGGAGATCGGGTTAAAGTTAATATGTACATTGAAGGGCGACATAAAGATAGATACCTGTATCCGCCGGTCATTGAAATATTCGGTTTCGGTCACCTCTTCAATCACAACCACTTTGCCGTCGGCCGGGGCAATGATATGCTGTGGGTTTATTGGGGTTTTTCTCGTAGGTTTGCGAAAAAATTGCAATACGATCAGGAATAATACGGCACTGGCTATCCATAGCAGGGTATGGAGCAAGGTGCTTTCGGGGGCAAAGAAGTAAGCGGCCCCGTTAATAATGGCCAGTGTCAGAATAGTCACCAGAAGTGTACCTGTACCCTCTTTATGTATTGTCATATTGATATATTAAGTTAGTCCCGGCGTTTTATACGGCAAATATAGTAACAGATTTGATGAAAGAAGATCGGTTTTTCTGGAGAAGATGGACAAAGCGGGAAAAGATCCCGTTTTTCCTGGCGATGTTCCTGACGGCGACGCTCTCAGGCTATGCTGTATGGGCGTGGATACGCGGAACCGGAACCGTATTCTCGTGGGATGTGATCACGGAGCTGAAGGAAAAGGCGGTACAGACCCCGGCACTTTATTTTGATAAGTTTTCTTTTTCGGCTACCACGCCGCTGTGGTATGTGACGGAGGCGTACGCTCCTTCGCTTCTGAAGGTGAATATCCTGGCGTACTTCCTCTTTTTAGGAGGCATACTGGCGGGTGTGTCGCTGATCCTGGCGGGGCTTTCGCGGCTCAGGGGGGCCTGGTTCCTGGCCGGGGCGTTGCTCCTGGGCGGAGTGCTGGCGTCGTTGCGGCTGGAAAGCATTTTCCTGGTCAGCAAAAACTGGCCTTTCCTGGTGGCCTTCTCGCTCAGCGGGGTGGCCTACTTTCTTACCAACCTGTATGCCCGCCGGCTGAATGCCCTGAAAACAAGCCTTCTCTGGCTGGCGGTCTGGCTGGTTTTTACAGCCGGCGTAAAATGGTTTTCCGTCATTAATGAGCCCTTTTTATCCATGGCGGCTTTCGGGGTGACAGCGGGCCTGGTTATAGCATTTATTTTTATTTTCCTGATCTCTCATGAAATCCTGGCGGCGCTGTACGCGCTGGTATCGCAAAACAGTGAAAAAGGGAAAAGCAGCCTGCCCCAGGTGCTGGTGGTAACGGCGGTTTTCCTGGTCAATGCCGTGCTGATCTACCTTGAAAACGCCCGCCGTATTGATAAAAGCAGCTTTGTGGTACCCCCTTTATGGCTCTATCTCTCCAGCCTTGTTTTGGGTTTGTGGGGGTTCAGAAAGCTGTCAGATCAGCGGGGCTGGTTCAGCTTCCAGGGGGTAGGGGCCTGGCTTTACCTGGGCCTGACGCTCATCACCACCGCCCTGGTCGGCCTGGCTTATGCTACGGCCAATACCCCGCTGACCGAGCTGCTCGAAGATTATATCAGTATAACGTTTTTGTCGGCAGGCCTCTGCTTCTTTGTGCATGTGGGGCTCAATTTCTGGCCCATGATCAAAGCGGGCCTCCCGTTTCACAAAGTGATCTATAAGCCGCCTTTCAGTAGCCTGCTCCTGGCACGTACAGCTGCCGTTTTCCTGGTTTTTTTTCTTTTCTCCCTGAAAAACCGGTATTCTTACTTCCAGCTGCGGGCGGGGATCAGCAATGCCATCGGTGATTTTTACCGGGAAGAGGGCGACTGGAAATCGGCTGAAGCCTACTACAAAAGCGGGTCGAATTACGATCTGAACAACCTGCGTTCAAACCTGTCGCTGGCCTCTATGGCCGAGCAGGCCGGAGATCCCCTCAGTGCTACCTGGTTTTACCAGCAGGCCGGAACGAAAACCCCTAACGTGATATCGCTTATCGGGAAAAGCAGGAGCCTGGAGAGGCAGGAGATGTTTTTTGACGCTGTCTTTGTGCTGAAAGAAGGTATCGGGCAGTTCCCGGATGACCACCGGCTGTATACCAACCTGGCCCGTTTGCAGGCCAAAGCAGGAATGACCGACAGCGTGCTGCTGAACCTCGATAAGGCGCTGCAGCTCTGTAAAAAATGCGGACCAGAGAATACCAATTTCCTGGCTTTCTGGATTGAGAACGGCAAAGCCGGGAAGCTCACCGAAATGCTGGCCCTGGCCGGCCGGCCGGAGGGATATGGTTTCCGGGCCAACCGGGCGGCGATTGAGCGGCTGACGGGTACCGAAACCGTATTCAGCGATTTCCGTGTGGCGCCTGATTCAGCCCTTGATATGGGCCGGGCGGCATACCTGCTGAATGCCATGAGCAATGCCTATACGCGGAACCAGACCGGGATCTCTTCGGGCTCCCTGCACACATTCCGGGAAAACGGGAATAATGAACAACTTTATGAGCAACTGAGCTGGGCTTCTGCTAACCAGCAATACTACCGTGAGACCAAAACGGAAGGGCTCCGGCAGCTGGTTTCGCTGGCCGGATCGCCCTCTAAGCTGGCTCCTTTGTATAACCAGAACCTGGGGCTATGGCTGATGCGGGAAGGGGCTTACGGGGAAGCCCTGAAAAGGCTGGAGAAGGCGGGCGACACGGCATCGGTTCAACTGCTCTCAGGGGCCGGTCTTCAGGCACAGATAGATGAAAAGCTGAAAGCGCAGGCCGAAGAGCTGGGCCGCGGGCTGACCCTGGCCAACCGGGAAGAATTGCAGAACAAAGCGCCGCTGAACCCGTGGTTCCTGGTAAAGGTGGCTGACCTGCTCAGTAAAAACAACCGGGCGCTGGAAGCGTACAACACCTTATTGTATGCTCTGGACTTTTTGCCCGATTCACCGGTGCTGCTGTCGGCTTATATCGATAAAGCCCTGGATATCTCAATGACAGATTACGCCGAAGATGCCTTAGTGCGGGCACGCATAGTGATGAATGACACGGAGTTCCGGTTATTGGAAAACCGGGTAGAAGAAGCCCGGAAAAAGAGTAAGGATTTTAATTAACAAACTTTTAACGAAAATAAACGAGACTTCGACCGGATTCCGGGGTCTAATTCCTACAAACCATAAATGATTATTCAATGAAAATATTCTTCAAGACCGCTGTATTGGTTGTATTGTCTTTCCATCTGGCTACTGCCCAGGATATCCGCCTGGGTGTAAAAGGAAGCCTGAACCTGACCAATATTCCTAATTTTACAGCAGTAGAGGCACTAGGACAGAATTTTAAATACATGGCCACGGGTGGAGCAGCCCTTTTTGCGGAGATTCCGCTGGATCAGAACTTTACCTTCCGGCCGGAAGTAGCGTATAACCGCAGGGGCGGGAAGATAGACCGCCTGAACCTGGGCGGCGGAACGATAGGGTCGATTATCGGCGGACTGACCAATGCCCGGCTGAACATCGATTATCTTGATGTGCCTCTTTTACTGCAATATAAATTTTCAACGGCGGCTACCGGAAGCGCTTACGTAATAGCAGGCCCATCGGTAGGCTTTAAGGTGGGAAGCAGCATGAGCAACAGCCTGCTGGGCCTGATGGATCTCAAATATGACTTGAATCTGAACTACAAAGACGTGGACTTCGGTGGCGTGGTCGGCCTGGGGTATGAAATGCCTGTGCGGGGTAAGGTAAAAGGTTTTGTGGAAGCAACCTACCGCCACAGCTTCACCAATGCCATTGGCGACATCGGGATTCTGCGGGTCGACTCCAAAACCAGCAATTTCGGCTTCTCGGTGGGGCTGAGTATGCCGGTGGGCAAGTAAAGGAAATGAAAAGAGAGGTCACCGGGCCTCTCTTTTCATGCTGAAACACTACACTTGTCTATTCACCGGGCAGTGTATCAGAAAGAATTTTTCTTAATTCTTCCTTGTCAGGTAGATAAAGCGGGTATTTCTGTACAAAAAGCTGGCTATTACTTTCATAAGTGGCATACTCTATCAGCAATTCGTCTTTGTACCGGGCAAGATGATCCCTATTCTGTTTATTCAAACGGGATAAAAAAAATAGCACTCTCCCCTGAAAATTTACTCAAAATGACATAAAATTCCGGCGTGAAATATAAATTCCGCCTGGTGAAACCCCATTTTTAGTATTATCTTCGTTCTATACTTAGTAATTTTGTGCTCTAAAGCCGTAGCATGACCAGAAAAATCCTCAGTAAATCTCTGAAAATACTGGCAATAGTTTTTATTGCTGTGTTGGGTGTGCTTTTGGCATTAATGGTCTACTTTAATTCGGCTCCCGGTCAGAAACGGCTCAGTAATCTTATCTTTAACCGCCTGTCCAGGCAGATCGGAACACCCGTACAGGGCAGGCTCAGCTTTTCTATCCCCGACTGGGTGCACCTGGATGACCTGCTGATCATGGATCAGAAAAAAGATACCCTGTTGTATTCGCAAAAGGCTTATCTTGATGTGGCGCTTTTCCGCCTTTTCAAAAACGAGCTCCTGATTGAACAGGTAGAGCTGGAAAACACGGTAGCGAATATCAGCCGGGAGAACAGTACGTTTAATTTTGATTATATCCTTAACGCCTTTTCTTCAGATGCTCCACCGGCGCCGGCAGATACCACCTCCGTGCCCATGAAAATTACGCTCAGCGGAATTGACGTGAAAAACCTGCGGGTGAAGTATGAAGATGCCGACGCCGGCCATCTGTTCCGGGTGAAGCTGGGCGGGCTGGTGTCGGGCTTTAACCGCCTGGACCCCGGTAAGGCCGTTTATGACCTCAAAGATACCAGGATCAGCTCGCTTTATGTGAGCGGGAAGCTGGGCACGGCACCTGAAGATACCACGGCCTCCGGGCCTCTGCCTGATGTGCGCCTGAAAGCGCTGACGGCGCAAGACATCAACTGGGACCTGGACCTGGGTGCGCAATATACCTCCGGGCACCGGGCGGCCATTACAGCTGACCTTCGCGGGTTTGACCTCCCGGAAATGGAATTTGACATTACCCGGCTGGGGGCTGACTTTGAACAGCTTACCTTCAAAGATAAAAAAGCGCAGCCATCGGTGGCCGGGGAGATCAACTTCGGCGACCTGGCATTGAACGATCTGAAACTTTCGGCTGAAGATCTGCTGATGCAGGACAGCGTGATGGCAGGGAAGATCACCGCCCTGAGCTTCCGGGAGAAAAGCGGGCTGGAGCTCCGGAAGCTGAACGTACAGGCTTCCCTGAAAGGAAATACATTGCTGCTGGAAGATGTGGATATCGCCACGGCGGCTTCTGAGCTGAAGGCTACAGCCAGGGCTGATCTTGATACGGCCCATTATGCCCGGAGTAGCTTTGATGCGGTTATTGCCGACCTGAAGCTGGCTCCATCCGAGGCTTTCTTCTTTAAGCAAAGCCTGGCGCAAACGCTGGGATCGATCCGTAACGACCGGATTACCGGCCGGGGGCGGGTCAGCGGAACAGTGGAAGAAATGAAGCTGGAGAATATTTACCTGACCGCTACTGCCAACACCCGCCTCAGCCTGAACGGAATGCTCTATAACCGGGAGGTGTTCGGGATGGATCTGCAGGTAAGAGACCTCTCTACCACCCGCCAGGACCTGGTAAAGTTTACGGGCGGGAAGCTGCCGGATAGCATTGAGCTGCCGGAAACCCTGGTACTGAATGGTTTGGTCAAAGGGAATATGGAAGACCTGGCCGCTGAGCTGTTTCTCAACTCCAGCCAGGGCGGGGCGCGGCTGACAGGCAGCCTGAAAGACCTTTCCAGGGTGCCGGTTTATGCCGGTACACTGACCGTGGAAGACTTTGCGGTAGGCCGGCTGATCCGCAATGCCGATGTAGGCAACCTGAAGGGAGCCGTTACTTTTGACGGCCGGGGCTTTGATAATCCCTCCTTAAAATTTGACGGTGTCATTGATGAAGCAGGTTATGGCGGAGAGGTGTACCGGAATATCGCCCTTAACGGAAACCTGGAAAACAAGCGGGTGACCACCACGGGCTCGGTGAATGACCCCAGGGCGCAGCTGAAGCTGGATGTGGTGGTGGATATGCGTAACGAGGTGATCACCGTAACGGGGAACACACGGATTGACCGGGTAGACCTGAAGGCCCTGGGTGTAACGAAAGAAAACCTGGCGCTGAAAGGTGATTTTGATATTAACCAGCTGGTGGCCGACCTGAAAAAACCGTATATCGACTTCAAGGGGCGGAACATTACCGTTCTGAAAGACTCGGTGGCGTACCCTATAGGCGATCTGACTGTGCTGACCGAGTACGGTGAGACACTGAAAAAGCTGGACCTGACCACCCGGTTCATGAACCTGTCGCTGTCGGGTAACTTTGAATACGACAAGCTGCAGAGCATCCTGATGACCGAGGTGAACAAATACTTTAAGCTGCCTGACTTCCAGCCGGCCAGCGACACCCTGGATTATTACTTTGATATCAACGGAACCATCAGCTATGATCCTGTCTTTACTGCGTTTGTGCCCTCGCTGAAAAACTTTAAGCCCGTGACCATCAACTCCGGCCTGAAAAGTGAGGGGGAAATCCCTTTTTCAGGCCATATTGCGGTGCCCTACCTGCTGTACGACTCGATCCAGGTGATCAATACCACCTTTGATTTTACGGGTAACGGTACCCGCATACAATACGGGCTGCTTTCTGACCAGGTGTCTACCCCGTCGTTCCGGCTCAGGAAGGCCGACCTGCACGGAAAGCTGGAAGAAAATGTGGCCTCGTTTGACCTTTCCGTGAAAGATAGTGTTGACCGGCAGATCCACTCCCTGGCGGGCTTCCTGGAAAGCGACGGCTCAAAGGTGAGGATCAGCTTTGACGAGACCGGCAGCATGCTCTTTTATGAAGAATGGGGCGGCAACCCTTACGGCTACATCGACTATTCCCCGGCCGGCTTGTACGTGAATAACGTGGTGTTTTCTTCCGGAGACCAGGTGCTGCGGATCAACAGCATTAACGAAGAGCCGAATGCGCCGCTAACGGTATTTGCAGAAAAGCTGGACCTGAACTTCCTTTCCCGGGCTATCCTGCAGGACTCTACCCTGACCTCCGGTTACCTGGATCTCGATCTCCAGCTGGTGAATTACATGGGTGATGACAACCTGGCCTTTACCGGGGAAGCAGATATTGACGACTTTCATTTTAACCAGGTTGCCCTGGGCGACCTGCGGGCCAAAGCAGAGAGCGACAACCTGAAAGAAATAACCGTTTACGCTACCCTGAGCGGGCTGAACAACGACTTTGAGCTCAAGGGCGCTTATTTTACACAAAAAGAAGAATCGCTCGATTTTAAGCTGGACATCGGTGGCCTCGATATCAAAGCACTTGAACCTTTCCTGAAAGAAGTAGCTTATGATATGAAGGGCAGTGTAAAAGGCGATGTGAACATCAAGGGCTCTCCCACGAAGCCGCAGATTGACGGGTCGGTGGCACTGGATAGCACCGCGCTCCGGATCAAAGAAACGGCGGCCCTGCTCCGGATCAACAACCAGAGCCTGAAAATTAACCGGTCGAAAATTCTTTTTGAAAAGCTGCTGATCAAAGACGCCAACGACCGCGACATGGTGATCAACGGGGCGGTAGACCTTTCCGGGATGCCCGATTTCAGGTACGACCTGGACATTACCACCAGCAATTTCCTGATTGCCAGCTCAGAGCGCGGGCAGAGCGAGCTCTTTTACGGTACAGCATACCTCGACAGCAAGCTGAATGTGCGGGGAACGAACAGCGAGTTCCGCCTTACCGGTGATATCACGGCTAAAGAAAAAACCAATCTCACCCTGCTTTTACCGGACGAGAGTGTAGGCGAAGACCTGAATGCCGTAGTGACTTTTGTAGATTTCCGGAACCAGGAGAAGTCGGTCAGGCGGAAAACCGAAAGCACCCTTTCACTGGCCAATGCCGTAAACATCAACGTGGTGATCGATGATAAATCCACCATCAATATGCTCATGAACCCTATTACCGGCGACATGCTCACGGCCTCGGGCAATGCCCGTTTGAACCTGGGGTTTGACAATGCCGGCGACCTGTTCATCATTGGCGAAATGAGCATTGTCAGGGGAAGCTATGAGCTGACTTTCCAGACCATCAAAAAGCGTTTTGAAATTACGGAAAGCAGTAAAAGCAGCATCTCATTTGCCGGTGACCCCCTGAAGGGAATAATGGATATTACGGCAGAATACAAAGTGCCGGGCCGGAAAGACGTTAACACCTATCCCGGCCTGGAAGATGGTAAGACAGCCGAGAAGCTTTTTGCGGATATCCGGGTAGACCTGGTACTGAAGGGCGAGGTGATGAGCCTGTCAGAAGTTGGCTTCCAGATTGTGGCCAAAGAAACAGAGGTAAGCAGCGTATCGTCGAAGCTGCAGGAGCTGGGCTGGACCATTGTTAACGACCGGGGCGAGAAAAAAAGCGGCACGGAAGGGGCTGTGACCAGCGCCAACCGCGAAATGCTGAAGCAAAATGCCATCATGCTGCTGGTAGCGGGCAATTTCTCGGCGGCACAGATCCTGGACAGCTTTACCTCATCGGGCGGGGCAGGCTACGAAGACCTGGCCCGGCGTAACGTCAGCCAGATCATCTCTTCCCAGCTGGAGCGGTATGCTTCAGGGCTGATCAAAGGGGTGGATCTGAACGTAGGGCTTCAGTCTTCGGGCGGAGTTACCCAGGACGGAAGCGACCGGAGCACCAACCTGAACCTGGGCGTAAGCAAGCGGCTGGCCAATGACCGGCTGATCTTTTCGGTGGGGAAAAACTTTGAGCTGGAAAACAAAGAGCTGCAGTCGGATGAGATATTCGATAACGTGGAAGCCAACTGGCTGATCACCACCGATGGCCGGTACCGGCTGAAAGTTTTCCGGAAAAACCGCAACCAGAGCGCCATTGAAGGATCGGTGATTGAGACCGGCCTGGGCTTTATTATCGCTATCGATTACGACAGCTGGAAAGAACTGATGAAACGAAAAAAATAGGCTGAAAGCAGGAATATACATGAAACGATTACTGATACTGATACTGATGAGCCAGGCCATCTGCTCGTGTAAGGTGGCTGACAAAATCCCGCCGCAGAAGCGACTGTACGGGGGGGCATCGGTTTCGGTAATCCGGCACGACAGCCTGGCGGGAGGTGAGGTGCCTGAATTTAAAACCCTTCTGGAAGACGCCACCCGGCCCGTTCCGAATACCATGCTTTTCGGGTACCCCTATAAAGTGGCGTTCAATTATTTCCTGGGAAAGAAAAAGAAAGAAACAGGCCTGAAAGAATGGTTCCGGAAACGGTTGGGAGAAGAGCCCGTGTTTGTGGATGCCTTTATGGTAAACCAGAACGTGACCAACCTGACCTCCCTGCTGCATTCCTACGGGTATTTTAACGGCAGGGTTACCGGTGAGCTGGAAGAGAAAAAGGTATTGGGCTTTGCGCGGTACCGGGTAGAGCCCAACCAGCGGTTTCGCATTGACTCGGTGCTGATTGATCCGCCGGCAGAAGGAGAGTTTTACGAGGACTTCCTGAGCTTTTCACAGCACTTCAGGCTGCCCCGCTATTTTAACCTGGAAAGGATACGCGACGAACGGCAGAAAATGTACACGTCTATGCGGAATATAGGCTACTATTATTTTCGGCCGGAATATATCAATATTCTCCTTGACTCTGCCCAGCGTGCCACGCACCTGATCGCCAAGGTAGCTCCCCGGGAGGATATCCCGGCACAGGCCCGGAAAAGATACCAGATCAACAATATCTATGTAAACATTGATAAGCCTACGCGGGTAGAGCAGCTGGACGAAAGCAGCTCATCGTTTGACTTTTTCCGCGGACTGGTGCTGGATGATCCCGGTAAGAAATACAAAGAAAACATCTTCCTTGACGCCATCGCTTTCCGGCCGGGGATGCTGTACAACAACGATGCCGTGAGCGTGACCAGCAACCGGCTGCTTAGCCTCCGGAATTTCCGTTCCATACAAAGCCAGTTCCAGGTAGTGAACCGGCTTGACTCCACGCTCATTGACGTATACTATAACCTGCAGACCAATAAACGGAAAACGATTAATGTGGAAGCCAACGCGTTGTCACGCTCCAGCGGGCTGGCGGGTACACAGGTGAGCCTGAGCTGGAAAAACAGCAATACTTTCCGCGGAGCAGAGAAGTTTGAGATAGGAGTTAACGGCAACTTTGAATTTCAGCTGGGAGGCAAGCGGGAAAATACGGAGTACAATGAAAACTACCGGACAGGTGCCTGGACCTCGCTGGAATTTCCGCGGTTTATTGCCCCGTTTATCCGGATCGACCCGGAGGTCAGCAACGTGCTTCCCAAAACACTGCTGAGGGTTTCGTACGAGAACTTTATCAAGCGGGGCCTGTATGATCTGAATTCGGCCAACGCGGAATGGGGCTATGCCTGGACCCGCGGAAAAGGAATCGAGCATGCCTTTAAGCCGTTTAAATTTACGTTTGTCAAATCGTCCAATCTTACGTCGGCCTTTGTGGATGAAATATTTAACTACCCTGAGTTAATAACTATCCTGGACAATAACCTGATCATAGGGTCAGGGTATGAAATTGTGGTCAGCCCGGCCCGCCGCAAAAAAGGAACACTGAGCTACCGGGGCGGCCTGGATGTGGCGGGTGCGCTGCTTTCTTTGTATGACGGGGTAAACAGCGGCAGGGAGAATAAGGGCAAAATATTCGGGGAGCGGTACAGCAAGTTTGTCAGAGTGGAAAATGAAGTGCGGTACAGGTATGACTTCAGCCGCGATGTATCCTGGGCCAACCGGGGTATAGTAGGTGTGGGTATCCCTTTTGGAGATTCGTACTTCCTGCCTTTTGTGAACCAGTTTTTTGTTGGAGGTAACAACTCGTTGCGTGCTTTTCGCGCACGGGGTGTCGGGCCGGGCACCTATAGCCTGGAAGGGCAGTCTACGGCCAGCAAGTTCCTGGCCACCAATACCGGTGATATTAAGATAGAATTCAATACCGAGCTCCGGTACAAGCTAAGCTCGCTGCTGAGCACTGCGTTATTTGTGGACGCCGGAAACGTGTGGATGTATAAAGACCCGTATATCTACGATGAGGGAGCGGTCTTCTCCAAAAGCTTCCTGAAAGAAATGGCTGTCGGTGGCGGAATCGGCTTCCGGTTCGACTTCAGCATATTTATTTTCCGGATCGACGTGGCCACGCCTTTCCGGAAACCCTGGCTCGATGAGCCGGAACGTTGGGTGTTTGACCAGATCAACCTGAAGAGCAAAGACTGGCGCCGCGAAAACATCATCTGGAACTTTGCCGTAGGATTGCCGTTCTGAGGTCTTATTTATAACGATTTTATAACGATAAGAGGGATCCGGTTTGTTTACCTGATCTGTTCTTTGTATATTTGTAGTTCCTGAAATAATTGCCATGAAAACCTGATATTCTGCTTATTGCTGCTGTTGCAGCTATTGCCCGATTAATGCAAAACCCATTTTAAAAAGTAGCCATCATTAAAGGAGGACTTCTCCGAAACCCGTTTTTATGAAAAATAAACTCCTGTTAATTGTTTTTATGCTGGCAGCCCTGCATACGCTCAGGGCCCAGGATAGTGTGGCTGTACAGAGCCGGTTCGGGCTGAGCCTGAACCTCGGCACCCTGCCCGGCCTTGAGTTAAATTACCGGTTCAAGCCCCGTCTGACAGCGCGGTTAAGCTACAGTTTCCTGCAGTATAAGCCCGATACAGAAATTACTGTTTCTGAGCAGAGGCTGAACATGAACGGTGACGTCAAAATATCGGCTCCGGCATTATCTCTCGTATTTACGCCTTCAAAATCAGGACTATTTAAGCTGGTGGGCGGAGTCGCTTATTTAACACAAAGCAAGGCCGACCTGGTGTTCAGCCCCGTTGAAGACTACGAAGTAAACGGGAATATCTATACTCCGGCTGAGGTGGGCGAAATCAATTACGTGATGGATTATTCGAGTACGATTGCTCCTTTTGCAGCCATAGGATTGGGCCGTACAGTGCCCAAAAGGCGCATAGGGGTGGGTGTAGAGCTGGGTTCGTTTTTTATGACCTCGCCCAAAATTACCCTAACGGGCACCGAGCGGCTGGTGGGTATGTCAGAAGAGGCCGCTAAGATAGAAAACAACACGAAAGACTGGAAATACTGGCCTGTTGTGAATTTTAAGGTTAATGTCAGACTGGATTAAAATACTCACTTTATTTACTTATAAGACGAATGAAGAATATCAAAATTTATATCGCAGCATTGTTTTTTTTACTGGTTACCGGCCGGTGTAAGGAGATCAACCCTTTTGAGGGAGTAGACCTGGTGGTCAGTGGCGGAGCGGTCAACTCGCCTGTTTTACTGCAGTTTACAGATGCCAATCCGGGAAGCAGCACGCAGCCCGACAAGGTTACCGTGAAGATTACGGGCGATAAGGCAGCTGCTATATTGGATGATGCCGGCGGAAAAAACTATAAGGTGGCGGGCAATGTTCTGACCCTGATACTGGCGAAAGAAGTTACCGCTTCTCCGTCTGCTCCGGTAACTTTTACGATAGAAGTGGCGGCTCCGGGTTACCTGACCACCAGCCAGACTTTTTCGCTGACCGGTTCTGATCCTGCCCGGTTTGTAGTGCCGATGGTTCATGTTAAAAACCCGCCTGAAGGGGTAACGGCTGTCCAGGCGACCGTTCCGGTATCATCGGGTAAAATCACGCTCCTGGACAACGGCACGGAAGTAGGTTCTGTAGGCTTTAAGAGCGATACCAAAGTAATGGATGCCGCAGGCAATACCATCAGCGCTGCCAATGTAAGTGCAGAAGTATTGATGTTTGACACGGAAGAAATTCAGTCGCTTGCTGCTTTTCCGGGCGGACTTACCCCGGCAAGTGTACAGCTGAAGTCGGGAGAAAGCCGCAGTGTACGTTTTGTAACGGCAGGTATTGCCGCCATTAACATGACGGCAGGCGGCAAAGAAGTGAAAAAATTCTCGAAGCCGGTAGAAGTAAGCATGGCGATAGACCCTCATGTTAAAAATCCACAGACCGGCGAGGCCATAAAAGAAGGCAGCAGTATACCTGTATGGAGCTTTGAAACAGCTACCGGTCAATGGAAAGAAGAGGGAGAGGCCGTTGTATATAAAAACGAGAAAGGCCAGCTGGCAGGCCGGTTTGAGATATCGCACCTGAGCTACTGGAGCATCAATTATGCGGTTTTGGCCAATAACAGGTGCAGCAACCAGTATGCTGTGTTTAAGGTCAGCTCCAATGTAGAGGCAGATCTGGGGAACTATACCGGGTTTTTATTTGACGCACAGGGTAATTTCATGGGTTCGGGGTACGGCAACTTTAATGTGGCCAACGGTAACCAAACCAATATCATTCAGGGAAACGGTAACCTCAGTGCCGGCGATAAGCTCAGGCTGGAAGTGAGAGAAAAAGTTTCGGGAAAGACCGTTGCACAAACTACTTTTGACGCCTGTACGGAAGTGATACCTGTAAATATTACCATTCCTGACCCGGTTAAAACGGTGGCGGTGGATATTGACCTGGCAGCGATATGTAAAGGCGAGAACCTGCGGCTGAAGCCAAGCGGCTGGTTTGGATTGTACAACCCGGCCACGCTCAGCTATACCAATGTTTATCTTCAGGACGGGAAAGCAAGAATTTATGTTGTAGAGGGGGTGGAATATTCTCTGAATGCTTTCTATGAAGGGAAAATCTATTCAGGAAAAGTTACCTTTAAGCGTGACGGCAGTGTGGTAATTGCAGATGGCAATGGCCTGGCGGGTACAACGGGTTATGATGCGGGCTCAGACCTGATTACCTATAAGGCCGAATACATTATAGCTAATTGTAAGTGATAGTTGACTAAGAGGTACACTCTTTGCCCTGAAAGGGCACCACACCCCAGCCAGGGGCGCAGCCCCGTTCGTTTTTGATGCACGGAACGCCGGGGCCGCCCGGGAGCCCTGAAAGGGCGGGATATTCAGGGGTGGGGCATCGAGGGGCTGCGCCCGTCGATAACGTATCGCTGATGTATTGTGCCCCTTCAGGGCTGGGTTGATGTATAGCGCCCTTCGGGGCTTAGGGGTACGGTTGCGTTATTCCCAGACATATCGCTCATCATACTCTACGTTGTATTTTTTAAGGAATACGCGATATTCGTTCTTAAAATCTTTTTTGCTGTGGTGCTTGTGCTGATTAGCGATATACCGGATCACGATATCTACCTGGGACGGGTTCACCGAAAATGCCCCGTAACCACCCTGCCAATAGAAGTTTTTATACTCCGGCCCCCTGGTTTTAATCCATTTGGATGAATGCGACTTTAATTCTTCCAGGAGTTTCATCAGGGCTATTTTTTTAGACAGCATGCAGAGAATATGGATATGATCGGTGTAGCCGCCTACTTTTATAACCGGGCATCCGAGCCGGTTACAGATCCCGCCCAGGTAGGCATGTAGCTCTTCCTCTACAGGCGGATGGATCAGCGGTGCACGGTATTTGGTGCTGAATACGATGTGGATGTAGTTTTTTACGAGTGATTGTCCCATTGGTGTGGTGTTGTTTGGGTGGATAGATCGGTAATGGATCGGGCCTTCGGGCCCGGGTTGTAAACCCTGAAGGGGTGACGATTATATTACGCCCCTTCAAGGTTACGTTATGGTATTGCGCCCCTTCGGGGCTTAACGGAATTAAAAATCTTCGTCCAGTGAGAAATTCATTTTCTCTTTGTCGGCAGTAACGCCGGCCTTCTGGTATTCTCCTACCCGTTTTTCGAAGAAATTGGTTTTCCCCTGCAGCGAGATCAGGTCCATGAAGTCAAACGGGTTGGTGGCATTGTATACCTTCTGAAGGTTAAGCGATTCCAGCAGGTGATCTGCCACAAACTCAATGTACTGACACATCTGGGGAGCATTCATGCCGATCAGCGACACCGGGAGGGCGTCTGACACGAACTCCTTCTCAATCTCAACGGCATCTTTAATGATGGTATATACCTGCTCTTCGGGCAGCTTATTGATAATATGTTGGGTATACAGCAGGCAGGCAAAGTCGCGGTGAAGGCCTTCATCGCGTGAGATCAGCTCATTAGAGAAGGTAAGTCCCGGCATCAGCCCGCGTTTCTTCAACCAGAAAATAGAGCAGAACGACCCGGAGAAGAAAATGCCCTCTACGGCGGCAAATGCAATGAGGCGCTCGATAAACGAACCCTGCTCGATCCACCGGATAGCCCATTCCGCTTTCTTCTTTACGCAATCGATTGTCTCAATGGCGTTAAGCATGCGTTGCCTTTCAACCGTATCTTTGATATACGTATCAATCAGCAGGGAGTAGGTTTCTGCATGAATGTTTTCAATCATGATCTGGAAACCGTAGAAACATTTGGCTTCGGCATACTGCACATTAGAGAGGAAGCCTACAGCCAGGTTTTCGTTGACAATCCCGTCAGAAGCGGCGAAGAAAGCCAGTACATGGGATATAAAATGCCTTTCCCCGTCGTTCAGGGAGGCCCAGTCTTTATGGTCCTGTGACAGGTCAAGCTCTTCCGCTGTCCAGAAGGAAGCCTCTGCTTTTTTATAGAACTCCCATATATCGTCGTGCTTGATGGGGAATATTACAAAACGCGTAGGGTCATCCATCAGGAGAGGTTCGCTCTTCCTGAGTTCATCATCTGTCATTAGGTAAAAATTTAAGGTTTAAGATCCGTCCCGGATCACTTGGAAACTAAAAATAGAGAGTTTGGATGAAAATCAAAAATTATATTTCAGGAAAAATTGAGGCCTTCTGACGAAATGGGAGAATATCGGTTCTTTTATTGCATTTCCATAAATTTATTTCCTACTTTGGAAATTATTCGAAATCGTAAAGGTTATGCAAAGGGGAAATGGTTTAAAGTTCCGGCTGATCATTGGTCTGGTGATGGCCGCAATAGCCTATTTCAGTTATATGGGTAAATCGCAGGAGAACCCGTTAACGGGTGAGCACCAGAAGGTTAGCCTTTCAACAGAAGAAGAGGTAGCCCTGGGTCTCCAGTCGGCTCCCCGGATGGCACAGGAATACGGGGGCCTGTACCCCGATCAGCAGGTGCAGAACCAGGTGAGTGCGGTAGGCAACAAGCTGGTACGGGTTTTTAACGAAGAGCTGGCGGCCAGGGGCATCGCCAATCCGTACAAATTCAATTTTTATGTTTTGCGTGACGGCCAGACGGTCAATGCGTTTGCCCTGCCGGGCGGACAAGTGTTTATTACCGTGGGGCTGCTGAGCCGGCTGAAGTCGGAAGACCAGCTGGCCGGAGTGCTCGGGCACGAGATCGGGCATGTGATCCACCGGCACTCGTCAGAGCAAATGGCCAAAACCGAATTTTACCAGGGACTGGCCGGGGCAGCTACAGCCTCTGCAGGCGACCTGGGAGCCGGCCAGATCGCTTCGTATGTAGCCAATATGAAGCTGATGAAATACGGACGGGACGATGAGCTGGAGTCGGACGAGTTTGGTGTACATTATATGATCAATGCAGGATATAACCCCCAGGCGATGGTGGAGGTGATGGAAATACTGGCGGAGGCATCGGGCGGAGATATGGATAGAGACGATTTTAACAGCACACACCCCAGCCCGGCCAACCGGGTAGCCCGGATCAGGGAACATATCGCCAAATACGGGAAATAATGCTGCCTTTTGTTATACTTTATAGCGAGTTTAAGTCTACATTTGCGAAAAATTTGATCAGATGAAAAAGGTAGTACTGGCTTTCAGTGGTGGTTTGGACACCTCTTTTTGTGTAAAATACTTAAATGAAGACAAAGGCATGGAGGTGCACTCCGTGCTGGTAGATACCGGCGGATTCACGGATGCGGAGATAGCAGATATTGAAAAAAAAGCCTATGATCTGGGTGTAAAAACCCACTACACGGCACGCGTAGCCGATAAATACTATAAAGAATGTATCCGTTTTCTTATCTTCGGAAATGTACTGAAGAATAATACTTACCCGCTTTCGGTCAGCGCAGAGCGGATATTCCAGGCCGTGGCGGTAGCCGAATACGCCCGGTCGATAGGTGCGAATGCCATTGCTCACGGAAGCACCGGCGCCGGTAACGACCAGGTGCGTTTCGATATGGCGTTCCGGATCATTGTTCCCGATGCAGAGATCATTACACCGATCCGCGACCTGCGGTTATCCAGGGAGGCCGAGATAGATTACCTGAAAAAGAAAGGGGTGGAGCGTGAGTGGCACAAATCTACCTACTCTATTAACCAGGGCCTGTGGGGAACCTCAGTGGGCGGAAAAGAGACTCTTAACTCGTGGGATTCCCTCCCGGAAGAAGCATACCCTACGCAGCTCACGAAGAAAAAACCGTCTGAAATCACCCTTGATTTTGTGAAGGGCGAGCTGAAAGCGGTCAACAACCGGAAATTCAGGAACCCGGTAGACGCCATCCGCCGGGTACATGAGCTGGCATCACCGTATGCTATCGGGCGTGACACCCACGTGGGAGACACCATTATCGGCATTAAAGGACGGGTGGGCTTTGAAGCACCCGCACCCCTGATCATTATCAAGGCGCACCACCTGCTTGAAAAGCATGTGCTCACCAAGTGGCAGCAGTACTGGAAACAGAACCTGGCCGAGTGGTACGGTATGCTGCTGCATGAAGGCCACTTCAATGAGCCAGTTCTGCGCGATATCGAAGCCTTTTTCACCAGCAGCCAGGAGACGGTAACCGGTACGGTAAGAGTGAAGCTGGCCCCGTATAATTTCACGGTGCTGGGCATACGTTCCGCCTATGACCTCATGTCAGATGTGTTCGGCAGCTACGGTGAAATGAACAACGCCTGGTCAGGCGATGACGTAAGAGGATTTTCAAAAATAGCCTCCAACCAGGTGATGATCCATCAGAAAATCCAGGAACTGGCGAAGTAATTACCCATGAAGAAAATTAAAATTCCGGGTATACTTATACTGGGACTGGTACCTGTTTTCACCCATCTGCTGCAGTTGGGAAAAATTGCCCGGAATTTCCCGTTAAAAGATGACTACAGGGTTTTTGTCAGCTACCTGTATTACTACCTGAACGCACCCGATAAATTTGCTGCCATTACCCTGCCGGAGAATGAAAGCCACCCGGTACTGATGCGCCTGATTGTTTTGTTCCAGTGCGGTGTTGACGGCCACCAGGACTTCGGCCATATGTTGCTGTTGTGTAATCTGTTCCTGGCTGTATTTTTTACCTGCCTGGTAGTGCATTTTTATACAAGAAAAGAATACCTGCCGGTGGCATGGGTCAGCCTGCTGGTGCTGAACCTGGTGCATTATGAAATGTATTTCCGGAACGATGTGGGAGCCTACCAGCTGCTCTCGTTTTCGTTTTCGGTATTTCTTTTCTACGCTGCCGCCAATTACGGCAGGCTGGGAGTATTGCTCCGTGTCCTGTTCTTCCTGATCTTTGTGATCACCCCGCTGGGCAGCATTAACGGCATTGTGGCCAATGTGCTGGTGGTAGCCTGCTTCCTGGTCAACAAGGAGAACCGGAAGGCGGGTATGGTGACTGCGTTGCTCCTGCTTATCCAGCTGGGGCTGATTGTGGCAGGAAGCGGGGAAGGCAAGTCGCTGAATGTCTTTGAAAATATTGTGAAGTATAACCTGCAGCTGGTATATGCTTACTTTTTATCTATGGGAGGCATCTTTAACCTGATCAGCAATCCCTATACCTGGGCAGTGATTGCCGCCGTAACGGCCGGTATTTTCGGGTATACCTTTTACTGCCTGTTTCTCCCGTGGAACCGGAAGCTTGATTTTGAAAAGCTGTTGTTTCTCTTTTGCACAATCTCGCTGGCCCTGATCGTGGGGCTGAGGTACAATTACTGGATGCAGGGGTATGTGAGTGTGCTGGAGTCGCGGTATAAAATCTACGGTGCCTTGATCATCCTGTTGTTTTTTGTTACGCTGATGCGCCGGTTTGGCAGCGTTAAATGGCTGGGTGCCCTGGTTACCGTATTTCTGGTTGCGCTTTTCTGCGGCGGATTTTACAAGGGGCAGACAGGGCTTAAATTTCAGCAGCTGGAACAGATAACAGAGGCGTACAATGTATACGAAGGCGGGTACAGGGAAGACTTTGCCCGGGCGTTTTATATTAATTCGGAGAAGAAGGAATTCCTGGAAAAAGAGGGGATTTATTCCTTTAAGCCGGCCCGTACGCTTTTCGATGCTGTTTTAACGGAAGAGAACCGCCTGAGGGAAGGGGTTTCGGGTGAGATGAAGCCGCTGGAATTTGATCCTACTGATGCGGGCGACTGGGGCGGTATGCCCGCCCATGTCAACATGTGCAATTTTAAGGTAACCGGCCATTTCCCGGTAAAAAAATACTACTTTGTTAAGTTCAGGGGTGATTCCACGTCTTGTATCCAGTACTTAACGCCGCCGCCGGTTTCGTTGCTGACGCGGCTCGGAGAAGAAGAAGAGCCGGTTGTACCCTCATTAAGCCGCGACTTTTACCCCGGCGCCTTTACCGGGATCGACTTCAGTAATTTCGAGATTTACGGGGTAGATGATCTGGGCTTATAATCCAGGGGCAGCAGGTCGGCAATTTTATTTGACCAGCCCCAGTAATCGCCGCTGAAAAGATTCAGGGGAGGGAAATAATTCCCGTTCGGCTCTATTTCTATGCTGATGTCATCAAGCATGCGCAGGAAAGATGTCTGCGGCGCCGGCACCCGCTTTTCATTTTTGTAGCTGATGTAGCGCGGGTCTTCCTTATGCAGGGTATTGACCACGTAAAGAAAATCTCTGAAGTATAGCTTTTTGGTGCCTGCGACGTCTGTCAGCACCAGCTGCCGGGTAGGAATGGTGTCTTTGTAAAGGCTGAACTTTGAATCGGGCTGGCCCAGTATTTTCCGGAAATAGGAGAGGGAGTCGGCGGTATAGATCTCCTGCGGATAAGCCGGCCCGGAAACGCTGATCAGCCGGCCGGAAGCATCCTGCTCTTTGATCGTATACTTATCGCGCAGGGCTTTGATGCGTTGTTTCTCCAGGTTGGGCAGCTCTACCATTTTCCGGATGCTGTAACCGTCAGCCTGTACGGTGTTGTAATACAGGCTGCGCATAAACTTTAGCAGGGAGGCGTCATAGGTTTCCTCCCGGTTTTTGATATTTCTTTTGGAGATTTTTTTGTTTTCTTTAAAGAACGGGTAGCCGGCGTACAGGTTAGTATGGCTGTTGAAATCAATGCGGAACAGCTCGAGGTGGTATTCCATATCGTAGCCGAGCGACTTATTCTGTATCTTTAAAGGAGCTACGGCAAATACTTCAAGGGTGTTGTCCTGCTTGTTGTGCCTGAACCGCAGGTCTTTCGGGTTCTTTAAATCCGTACGCCCGGCATTGGCAGTAGTGCCAATAAAGCTTTCAATAAAGAGCGATCCCCATGTTTCCCAGCCGTCTTTATCAAATGCTTTCACGGTAACCTGGTCAAGAGCCGTGCTTTTTTCGCGCAGGCGGATGTTCAGCGGCTGCTCCATCGGCACGGTGATCACCGTTGCCAGCTTTTCAAATCCGAGTACCGATACCACCAGCTCGTGCTTTCCGGCCGTCAGGCGGGAGAGGCTGAAACGGCCGTTCTCATCGGTGGTCGTGCCTATCGTAGAGTTGTTGATGAATACACTGGCAAAGGGTACAGGCTGACGGGTGGTTTCAGATACCACTGTTCCTTTTACCTGGGCCCAGGCCCAGCAGGGTACTAAAAGGAAAAGAAATCCTATTTTTTTCATGCGACAAATCTACGAGAAATTCGTAGAAAAAAATCCCCGAAATAAAAAATATCGGGGATTTTCTGTCAACTGTGAACCAGGATTAATTGTTTTCAGGTCTTAATCCGCGTACGGTCTTACCGGCCTGCCACATTTCCGAATCACGAAGCTCTGCCAGCTCTTTTTCCAGTTTTTCCCGGTAGTCAGACTGCGAGTTACGCTCAATAGAAATAGCGGCCTCATTCTGCGATTTAACGCTGTTGTATAATTTTTCAAAAACAGGCTTGGTGGCATCACGGAAAGGCTTCCACCAGTCAAGCGCACCACGCTGAGCGGTAGTAGAACAGTTGGCGTACATCCAGTCCATACCGTTTTCAGCTACCAGCGGCATCAGCGACTGGGTCAGCTCTTCCACGGTTTCGTTGAAGGCTTCGGAAGGCGAGTGACCGTTTGCCCTTAATACTTCGTACTGGGCAGCAAAGATCCCCTGGATAGCACCCATAAGGGTACCTCTTTCACCGGTCAGGTCAGAAGTTACCTCTTTGTAGAAATCGGTTTCAAACAGGTAGCCTGAACCTACACCGATAGCCATGGCAATACATTTTTCTCTTGCCTTGCCTGATGCATCCTGGTAAATGGCGAAAGAAGAGTTCAGACCTTTACCCTCTACAAACAGCCTGCGCAGGGAGGTACCAGAGCCTTTGGGAGCCGCCAGGAAAACATCTACATCGGCCGGAGGCACGATACCGGTTTTCTCTTTGTAGGTAATACCAAATCCGTGCGAGAAGTAGAGCGACTTACCGGCGGTCAGGTATTTCTTAACGGTAGGCCAAAGTTCGATCTGAGCGGCGTCAGAAAGCAGGTAACAGATAATGGTACCTTTGGAAAGGGCTTCTTCGATCTCGAAAAGCGTTTCGCCGGGCACCCAGCCGTCAGCAACTGCCTTGTCGTAGGTTTTCCCTTTACGCTGACCAACAATTACGTTAAGCCCGTTATCTCTCATGTTCAGCGCCTGTCCGGGTCCCTGAACGCCGTATCCGATCACGGCGATGGTTTCTCCGGCCAGCACTTCTCTTGCTTTTTCCAACGGAAACTCCTCGCGGGTTACTACTTCTTCTTCTACACCACCAAAATTTAATTTTGCCATTTTTTGATTTTTCGTTTATTAATTCTTAAATGATTTTATACTGCGTATTCCCATTCCATTTCTTCCGGAAGATACTCTACCAGCCCCTGCGGGGTTTTACCCACTGCCACGCGGCCCGAGCGGACAAACTCGGTTATACCGTGCGGTTTCAGGTACCGGAAGAACTCGAATATCTCTTCTTCGGTACCGGTTTTTTCAATCACCACGTAATCCAGCTCCCAGTACACCACCCAGGCCTTGTAAACCTTGTTGATCGTGTCTATGTCAATAGGCTTGGCGTTGGCCGGTGTAGGCACTTTAAACAGGGCGATCTCGTTGTAAACAATATCGTGGTTCAGGTAGCCGAAAACCGCCATCACTTCCACTACTTTCCGGATCTGGCGTACCAGCTTTTCCACTTCTTCCCGTTTTTCGTGCTTGATCACGATAGTAAACCGGGATACTCCTTTTCTGACCGTTTCTGACACGGTCAGGGAGTCGATGTTGATCCGCCTGCGGGTGAAAATAATGGTGATTTTGTTCAAAAGGCCTACTGCATTTTCACCGTAAACACATATCGTATATTGCGTCATAATTTTTTTATTTTAGCCGGATTTCAGATACACTGGTACCTGCCGGAACCATGGGGAATACATTTTCTTCTTTTTCCACGACCACTTCCAGCACAAAGGCTTTGTCAGAAGCCAGCATCTCGTCTAATGCCGTGCTCAGGTACTCCCGCTCGGTAACGCGGTTGGCTTCGAGCCCGAAACCTTTGGAGATGGTGATAAAATCAGGGTTTTGCAGCTCCACAAACGAATATCTTCTCTCAAAGAAAAGCTGCTGCCACTGGCGTACCATTCCCAGGAAATTGTTGTTCAGGATGATCAGCTTCACCGGCAGACCCGACTGGGCAATGGTGCCCAGCTCCTGGATGGTCATCTGGAAGCAACCGTCGCCGATAAACGCCACTACCTGCCGGTCAGGAGCACCGAACTTGGCACCCAGGGCTGCCGGAATGGCAAAGCCCATGGTACCCAGGCCTCCCGAAGCAATATACGAATGGGGTTTCTTGTAGTCGTAATACCGCGCTGAAACCATCTGGTGCTGGCCTACGTCTACCACGATACAGGCTTCACCTTTGGTTTTTTCCGAAACCATTTTCACCACTTCAGCCATTTTGATCTGGCCTGTTGCCTGCAGGTCGCGGTCGGTAACGAGCTCTTTTTCCGGTGCCTCCAGCTTCCTGAATTCATTTTTCCAGGCTGAAAAATCTCTTTCTTTTACCAGGGGCAACAGCAGCTTTAAGGTTTCTTTTGCATCACCTACTACCGGGGCATCGGCATATTTGATCTTATTGATCTCGGCCGGGTCAATCTCGATATGAACAATTTTGGCCTGTTTTACAAAGAGGCTGGCGTCACCGGTTACCCGGTCGTCAAAACGCATGCCGATGGCAATGACCACATCGCACTTATCGGTCATCACATTGGGGGCGTACATACCGTGCATGCCCAGCCAGCCCATGTAGTTCGGGTGGTCAACCGGGATACCCGAAATGCCCAGCAGCGTGCTGGCACAGGGGATGTCAGTCTTTTCCACGAAGGCTTTGAGCTCTTCCATAGCCTGGGAGATCAGTACGCCGTGCCCGAACAGGATATACGGTTTTTTCGCCTTATTGATGAGCTCAGCCGCTTTTTCGAGCTGGTCGGCCTTGGGCGTAACCCGCGGGCTGTACGAAATCAGCTTTTCTACTTTTTTATAGGTGAAAGGCCGGGTCATGGCGTTTACCTGGGCATCTTTGGTGATGTCAATGAGCACTGGTCCGGGCTTGCCTGAGCTGGCAATGAAGAAGGCCTTGGCCATCACTTCCGGGATCTCATCGGGATCGGTCACCTGGTAATTCCATTTACAGATAGGCATGGTTACACCGATCACGTCGGTTTCCTGGAAGGCATCGGTGCCCAGCAAACCGGAAAATACCTGGCCTGTAATGGCTACAAGCGGAGTACAGTCAATGATGGCATCAGCTATGGGGGTTACCAGGTTGGTAGCTCCCGGTCCGGAAGTCACCATGCAGACCCCTACTTTTCCACTGGTCCGGGCATAGCCTTCCGCGGCATGGCCGGCTCCCTGTTCGTGTCGTACCAGGACATGGTTGATCCTGTCGGTGTAGTCGTAGAGCGCATCGTAGATAGGCATGATGGCTCCGCCCGGGTATCCGAAAATCAGGTCTACCCCTTCCTGAAGGAATGACTCCATCAGGGCTTGTCCGCCGGAAAGAAATTTAGCCGTTTCCACAGCTTCCAGGATTTCTGTTTCTTCGCTTGTTTTCATATTTTTATTCAGCTATCAGCCTTCAGCTATCAGCCAGCCCGTTTACAGGCTGAAAGCTGAAAGCTTATGGCTATTATTTACTTATCGGTTACACAGCCTTCATCAGCTGCAGATACATTCTTGTAATATTTTCTCAGTACCCCTTTTTCAATGAAAGGCGGGGTCAGCGGCTTCCAGCTTTTGCGGCGTTCGGCCAGCTCTTCGTCAGAAACGTGGAGGGTCAGCTCCCGGGTTTCGGCATCAATGGTGATCTTATCGCCGTCTTTCACCAGGGCAATGGTGCCGCCTTCGTACGCTTCGGGCGCAATATGACCGACCACAAAACCGTGGGTACCGCCGGAGAAGCGCCCGTCAGTGATCAGGGCCACTTTATCACCCAGCCCGGCTCCCATCACCGCTGAAGTAGGCTTCAGCATTTCAGGCATGCCGGGGCCACCTCTCGGGCCTTCGTAACGGATCACGATCACCTGGCCTTCCCTGATCTCGCCTTTGGCAATGGCCTCCAGCATTTCTTCTTCTTTGTCACATACCTTGGCCAGGCCTTCAAATTTCAGTCCTTCCTTACCCGTGATCTTGGCCACGCCACCCCGTTCGGCCAGGTTCCCGTACAGGATCTGGATATGGCCGGTTTTCTTGATCGGGTTTTCAAGCGAGTGTACCATGTCCTGGGTTTCAAAGTCAAGATCCGGCACGTTCTCCAGGTTTTCAGCCACTGTTTTACCGGAGATGGTCAGGCAGTCACCGTGAATATAACCCTTCTTCAGCAGGTATTTCATAATGGCCGGTACTCCGCCAATGGCCAGCACCTCGTCCATATAATACTTGCCCGAAGGCCGGAAATCGGCGATCAGCGGTGTTCTGTCGGAGATATCCTGGATGTCTTTATAGGTCAGCGGCACGTCAGCGGCATGGGCAATGGCCAGGTAATGCAGCACGGCGTTGGTAGAGCCGCCCAGGGCCATCACAATGGTGAGCGCGTTTTCTATTGACTTCCGGGTGATAATATCTCTCGGGCAGATATTCTTCTCCAGGAGATTTTTCATGGTGGCCCCTATGGCCAGGCACTCGGCTATTTTGCCCTCGTGGGTAGCCGGGTAAGACGAGGTGTCCGGAAGGGTAAGTCCCAGGGCCTCCAGGGACGACGCCATGGTATTGGCCGTATACATACCGCCGCAGGCGCCCTGCCCGGGGATGGAATTCTGGATAACCCCCAGGTAATCTTCGTCAGAAATGGCGTTATTGATCTTCTTGCCGTAGGCCTCAAAAGCCGATACGATATCTAATTTCCGGCCTTTGTACGCGCCTGAGCGTACCGTACCGCCGTATACCATGATGGCGGGGCGGTTCAGGCGGGCCATGGCCATAACGGCACCCGGCATGTTTTTATCGCAGCCTACCACGGTGATTACGCCGTCATACCACTGGGCCGAAACTACGTTTTCAATCGAGTCGGCAATGATGTCGCGACTGGGAAGCGAATAGCTCATGCCGTCGTTCCCGTTGGTCATGCCGTCAGATACCCCGATGGTGTGAAAGATCAGGCCCACCATATCGTTGGCCTGGATACCTTTCTTGACGTGCACCGACAGCCCGTTCAGGTGAATGTTACAGGGGTTTCCTTCGTACCCCGTGCTGGCAATACCGATCTGCGGCTTGCGCATGTCTTCTTCTTTCAGGCCTATTGCATAAAGCATGGCCTGGGCCGCAGGGTTGCTGACTTCCTGCGTGAGTGTTTTGCTGTATCTGTTCAGTTCTTCTGCCACTTTTTTGTTGTTTTCGCTATCAGCGAATATTCGCTGATTTTGTAATTTGCACTCTACAAGTCTATATATGCAGGGAGGATTATCAAAGAAAAAAGCAGAAAAATTTAAGGATTGACTTAGAATTGCAACAGATTATTGGGAAAGTACAAAAAACAGAGTGCCCGCCAGGTGCAGATCCGGGCAATGAGCGCCCATTTTTCCGGATGTTCTTTAGCCGGGCAAATACGGCCTGAAACGATATCCGACAGCAACGGGCCGGCATTGACGCCTGTTTTGGAGGAAATCCGTTATGCTGAAGCAAGGAGTTTGGCCCCGGTATAACCGGTAAAAGGCAGGTGAACGAAACTTAAAAAAGTAATATCTTGCTTGTGTACAAAGCCTGGCTTTTTTACCCCCGGTGCGGTAAAAGGGGCAACCCGGCCGTTCTAATGAGCTGGGGGTATATGCAGGCTTATTACCAGGTGTTTAACGGTATGGCCGTTTCACATTATCCTGTAAATGCTTGTCTTCTGCCGCAAATGATTAAATTTACCTTTTCAAGGAAACCGATTTTCATCATGAGCACCCGTTCAATACCCTGCTATACCTTTCTCAGATCTCTTTTGCAGCAGTCCGGGAGCACCGTTCTGCTGGTGCTGGCCCTTGCTGTTCATGCAATGGCGCAGTCGCGTACGGTAGAGTCGTTTAACACGGGGTGGCAGTTTTTCAAAGTGAATAACAGCACTTTTTTTGCCGATTTTGACAACGGGGCAAAGTACTTCGACGCCCAGAACCAGTGGACGGCCCCCGAGGTGTGGGAAAACGTTACGCTGCCCCATACCTGGAACAGCGAAGACATGCAGAAAGACAGGAATTTCTTTGAAGGGAAGGGTATTTACAGGAAAACGTTTTCGGTTGATCCGGACGGGAAAGACCGGCAGCGCCTGTTCCTGAAATTTGAAGGGGTAGGGGCGGTGGCAAAGGTGTACATCAACAACAATTATATCGGGGAGCACAAAGGGGCCTTTGGGCAGTTTGTATTTGAAATTACGAACTCGGTTCAGTACGGCAAAGAAAATACCGTTGTTGTCATTGCTGACAATAAAAGCCGCCGCGACGTCATTCCCATCAACCATTTCCTCTTCCCGGTGTATGGCGGAATTTACCGGCCCGTTCATTTGATCACCACCCAGAAAACCGGGTTTGTGGTGACCGACAATGCTTCTCCCGGCCTGTTCATTCGCCAGGAAAATGTGTCGGCAGCCGGTGCCGGTGTACAGGTAAAAGCCAAGCTGGAAACCAAAGAGAAAACCGCGCAGAACGCCGATCTGCTTATTGAAATTAAAGATCATACGGGCAGAACCGTGGCCGGGCAGAAGAAAGCCGTAAGAATAGCTGCCCAGGGAGTAACGTATGTGAATGAGACCCTTACCCTGAAAAACCCTCGGCTCTGGGACGGGGTACGGGACCCCTACCTTTATTCGCTTTCGGCCAGGCTGGTTTCGGGCAGCCGGGTGCTGGACGAGGTGGTTCAGCCACTGGGCCTGCGCACGGTAGAGGTTATTCCCGGTAAAGGATTCTTCCTGAACGGCAGGCACTACCCGATGTACGGCGTATGCCGCCACCAGGACCTCCGGGGCAAAGGCTCTGCCTTGTCTTTTGAAGATCACCGCCGCGACCTGCAGATGATCAGGGAAATGGGTGCTACGACCATTCGTTTTGCCCATTACCAGCAATCGCCGGATGTTTACGCCCTGGCCGACTCCATCGGTTTCCTGGTATGGGCTGAAATCCCGTTTGTCAACCGGGTTTCCTACTATGAGAACGACAATGCAAAGCAGCAGCTGACTGAACTGGTAAAGCAGAACTTTAACCACCCCTCCATCTACGTGTGGGGCATGCATAACGAGGTGTACGCTGCAACGGCCGACGAGCAGGTGCCTGTGCTGACAAGGGAGCTGAACGATATCGCCAAAACCCTGGACCCCGACCGGATGACCGTGGCGGTATCAGGGTATAACCAGGTAGACCGCCAGGAAAACCTGAACACCGACATCCAGGGAATCAACCACTATTTCGGCTGGTACGGCGGGAAGATCGAAGACCTGGAACCCTGGGCCAGATCAGTCCGGAAAGATTTCCCGGAATACAAAATTATCCTTTCCGAATACGGTGCAGACGGAAACAGGGATATAGGCCGGGAAGAAGTCAGGATGCCGGATAACGTGGTTCGCGGCCAGTCGTTTCCGGAAAATTACCAGACCGAAACGCATATTCAGCAATGGGCCATCATAGAAAAGAACCCGATCATAGCAGCCTCGTATGCGTGGTGTATGTTTGAATTTGCCGTGCCGGCATGGAACAGGGGCGGGGTCAATGCCCGTAACCTGAAAGGCCTGGTGACGTTTGACCGCCGGCAGAAAAAAGATGCCTTTTACTGGTACAAGGCCAATTGGAACCCGGAGCCCATGGTATACCTGGCCAACCGGCGGGACAATCAGAGAACAAACCCGGTGACCCGGATACAGCTTTTTTCAAATGTAAAAGACGTTCAGCTGCTGGTCAACGGGAAGCCCTGCGTACTGAAGCAGGGAGTGAATGACAAGCACCGGGTAGCTGAAAATGTAGAGCTGCAAAAAGGCACAAACCGGATCGAGGCCCGGGCGAAGAACGGGGCGGAGATCCTGACCGATGAAATGACCTGGGAGTTAAATTAAGAAAGACGAAGCTCGGGTTACTCCGGGCACTGTTGAGACCGTGTGTATCCGGTGAGAGCCCGGCGCCGTGGAATGGCCCTGAGTAAGGCCATGCCGGAGAAGCGGATGGAAGCAAAAAAGTAAAAATTAATTTCAGATATGCGTTTATTCTGTTTTAAGCAAGCGATCATTGTGATCTGCGGTATGGCTGTGGCCGGCTGCAGCCACCCGGCTACCGAGGCGCACCGTCCGGCTTTTCATTTTTCACCCCGCTCCAACTGGATGAACGATCCTAACGGGATGTACTATCACGACGGCGTATATCATCTCTTTTTCCAGCATTACCCGGAGGCAACCCACTGGGGGCCCATGCACTGGGGGCATGCCACCAGCCCGGATATGATCAACTGGAAAGAAGAGCCTATAGCCCTGTATCCCGACAGCCTGGGGTATATATTTTCAGGAAGCGCGGTGGTAGATATTCACAATACCAGCGGTTTTGGCAAAGACGGGCAGGTTCCGGTAGTGGCCGTTTATACGAATCACGATCCGGCAGGCGAGCGGGAGAAACGCACCGACTACCAGACCCAGAGCATTGCCTACAGTCTGGATAACGGGAAAAGCTGGGTAAAATACGCAGGGAGCCCGGTAGTGAAAAACCCGGGGATTGTAGATTTCAGAGATCCCAAAGTGATGTGGTATGAGCCTTTAAAAAAATGGATTATGACCCTGGCAACCAAAGACCGCATTACATTTTATTCCTCTTCCGATTTAAAAGAATGGCATAAAGAGAGTGAATTTGGCGAGACCCTGGGGGCACACGGCGGAGTATGGGAATGCCCCGATCTTCTCCGGCTGGATCATGAGGGGAAAGAAGTGTGGGCCCTGCTGGTCAGCATTAACCCGGGGGCGCCTAACGGCGGTTCGGGTACCCAGTACTTCCTGGGTGAATTTGATGGTCATGCATTCTCGCCGGCCGATACCCTGGTTCGCTGGCTCGACCTGGGTACCGACAATTACGCCGGTGTGACATTTTCAAATACCGGAAACAGGACGATCCTGATGGGCTGGATGAGCAACTGGCAATATGCGCAGGCCGTTCCTACTGAAAAATTCAGGAGCGCCATGACCCTGCCGAGAGAGCTGGGCCTGAAATCTGCGGGCAACCGCCTGTACCTGACCTCCACACCGGTGAAAGAAGTGGGAGGCCTGTCGGGCCGGGCAGAGGTTTTGAATAAGGTTACGGTTGACAAAAGCTACACGGTGACTTCCGGGGGCCGCGGCCTGTTTGACTTGGAGCTTCGCGATGTGCCGGCAGAGAATTTCAGCATTTCATTGGGCAATTCAAAAGGTGAGGAGCTTATAATAGGATACGACAAGGCTTCAAACCGGTATTATATAGATCGTACCCGCTCGGGCAATACAGGGTTTGAGCCGGGTTTCGGTAAAGTGCATGCGGCTCCGAGGCTGGCCGGGGGGAACCGGATTAACCTGCGGCTGGTGGCCGACGTGGCATCGGTAGAACTGTTTGCCGATGACGGCCTGAATGCCATGACCGATATCTTTTTCCCCGGAGAGCCCTATTCAAAGATAACGATCACGGCGCCGGATATATTGGTCATTGGCGCGTTAAAATTCTCGGAAATGAAGCCGGCCCGGCTGCGTTAAAAATTGTTTTTGCCGGTATATTTGGATAATATACCGACTCTTCTTAACTTTGATAAAAAAAGTACTTTGCAATGGATCAAAGTGATGTGTTGAAAGACCTGAGCCATATCCGGTCATTGATGGAGAAATCCACCAAATTTATTTCCATCAGCGGCCTTTCGGGTATCCTGGCAGGGGTGTATACGCTTGTGGCCGTAGCCTTTCTGGGCTGGAAATTAAAGATCCATTGGCTGGTTTTCGGTGGAGGTGACCACGCGCAGATATTGTTTATGGATTCGGCTGATCCGGTAGGCACCATGGTAGCCACCGGCGTGGCGCTGTTGCTGCTTTCGGTGGCCACCGGCGTTTACCTGGCTCTAAAGAAGGCGGAAAAGGCCGGGCAGTCGGCCTGGAACCCGGCCAGCAGGATCCTGCTGGTTTCTGTGGCCGCGCCCCTGTTAACGGGCGGGGCTATAGCGGTGATATCGCTGATGAAAGGGTATTACTATGTTCTGGCCCCCTGTTTCCTGGTATTTTACGGCCTGGCGCTGTATTCGGGCAGTCGCGTTTCGTTTAAAGAATTACGGGTTTTCGGAGTTTTGCAGGTTATCCTGGGGCTGCTGGCCTACGAATATATGCCTTATGGCCTGCTGTTTTTTGCTTTGGGATTCGGCGTGCTTCATATACTTTACGGAGCGGTCATCATAAAAAAATACGGAGCGTGAAGCTGGATTTATCCTTATACGACAAAGTCCTGGAAAACCGGATACGGTTGCAGATCATGAGTGTGCTGGTGGTCAATGAAGATTATGACTTCAATGCGCTCAAGGAGTTGCTGGATATCACTGACGGCAACCTGGCCTCTAACCTGAAGGCGCTGGAAAAAGCCGGGTATATCGAGGTCATCAAGTCGTTTATTGACCGGAAGCCCAATACACGCTACCGGAGTACAGGAAACGGGCAGAAGGCTTTCCGGGATCACCTGGCGGCGCTGGAGAAATTTATTAACAGCGGCAATTAAATTTTTTTAATTTTTCACTTTCAAAAACAGAGTACTTTATGAAAACAGAAAAGAGAGTTGTGGCTGGAATCAGCTTCCTGAAAATCCTGTTCGTTGCCGTGTTGGGCCTGATACTGCTGATTCCCCTGGTCATGATCTCGAACCTGGTCTATGAGCGTAGCGGCCGGAAACAGGAAGCGGGCCGGGAGATTACCTCCAAATGGGGAAAAAGCCAGGAGATATCAGGACCGGTGATGGTCATTCCTTATGAAAAGGAGATGATCAGCAAAGTCAACGAGGCGGGGCAGGTTAAAACCGTGGTTACGTACCAGACCAGCTACCTCCATTTGTTGCCCAATAAGCTTCAGGCCGACCAGGAAGTGAAGCCGGAAACGCGGCGGCGAGGCATCTATTCGGTGGTGGTATACACGTCAGTTACCCGGCTGAAAGGCGATTTCCTGCAGCTGAACCTGGAAAAGGAAGGTATTAAACCCGAAGCGGTGGCCTGGGATAAGGCCCGGCTTATCCTGGGTATTTCCGACCTTAAAGGACTGAGCGCCTTTCCTGAAGTAGTATGGAACGGAAAAAAAGCCGAAACCAGCACTTCATCGATGTCTTTGTTTGCAGGAGACATTTCGGCTCCCGTAGATTTATCGCAGGCAAAGACAACCCTCGGTACGTTTGTCGTCCAGCTGAATGTTCGCGGTGCTGATTTTACCGGTATTGTGCCGCTGGGAAGAGAAAATGAAATCACCATCCAGGGAGACTGGGGAAGCCCGGGCTTTGACGGCGACTACCTCCCGGTTGAACGTACGGTGAAAGATAATTTTTTCCGGGCCGGCTGGTCTGTTCAAAGTCTTGACCGGGCCATTCCACAGCAGTGGACCGGCCGGCAGGTAGGGCTACCGGAAGAAACTTCGGGGCAGAAGGGCGTTGTTCAGCCTTCCCTGGCGGTGGTTAAAGTAACCTTCCCTGACGGGGTAGATCTGTACCAGCAAACCGACCGCACCATTAAGTACGGGATATTGGTCATTGTCCTGGCATTCCTGGCGCTGATATTCACGGAAATACTGCGGCGAACCCCCTTCCACATTATTCATTACGGACTAATCGGGGCGGCTTTGGTCATTTTTTACACGCTGCTTTTGTCGTTTAGCGAGCAGATCGGCTTTAATGCGGCTTACCTGGTCGCTTTTATCGCTACCAACGGCATCATTACCTGGTTTGTAAGAAGCATCTCGAAAAGTACGCTTACGGCCATGATCTTTGCCGGTATCCTGACCCTGTTTTTCGGGTTTAATTTTGTGCTGATGCAGCTGGAAGATTATGCACTGCTGGTAGGCTCAATAGGACTGTTCCTGATCCTGTCGGCATTGATGTACCTGACCACCAAAATTACCTGGGTGACCAACGAGACGGAAAATAAATTAGGCTGAATGCTTCATCCGGACCCACGGCCGGTACTGTCAGCGGAGATTGAAAATGACCATTGGAGAAACATCCAATGGTCATAACCTGTCAAATCGGGTGGATTTGGTAGGCACAAAACCAATTAACCCTATTAGTATCGTTTACTTACAATGCCTGCCAGGGGGAAATTCTTCCGTCACAAAGTTAAGAAGCCGGCAGAACATTCCACACCGTGAAAAAACGGGAAATACCCCCGTTTTTTCACGCTATTTGACCGGGTGTAAACACGGTAAGGCCGATATATTTAAACTAGAGGGGGCTTAGGAGCGTGCGCAATAATGCCGTAACTTTGCGGCATGGATAAGACTTTCAAGGATTTAGGGCTTAATAAACAATTGGTTATGGCGGTAGAAGAGCAGGGTTACACCGAGCCTACCGCTATCCAGGAAAAGGCCATCCCGCAGGTGATGGCCGGCCATGATGTGCTGGGCATTGCGCAGACCGGTACCGGTAAAACAGCGGCCTACCTGCTGCCGCTTCTGATGAAGATCAAATATGCACAGGGGAGCCATATGCGGGCCCTGGTGCTGGCGCCTACCCGTGAGCTGGTGATGCAGATTCACCAGGCGGCGGTGGAGCTGGGCAAATACACCGACCTCCGGATGGTGGCTCTTTACGGCGGACTGGGCCCGAAAACACAGATTGAAAACCTGAAGAAGGGCGTCGATATCATTGTGGCTACTCCCGGCCGGTTCATGGACCTGTACCTGGCGGGGGAGATCGGAGTGAAAAGCCTGCAATACCTGGTGCTGGATGAGGCCGATAAAATGATGGACATGGGCTTTATGCCCCAGATCCGTAAAATACTGGAGGTGATTCCGAGAAAGCGGAAAAACCTGCTTTTCTCTGCTACCTTTCAACCCCGGGTGGAGGCCCTTTCAGAAGAATTCCTGGAGGCGCCGGTGAAGATAGAGGTCACGCCGTCGGCCACGGCCGCTACCACGGTAGAGCAGGCGGTATACCGGCTGCCGAACTTCAAAACAAAGATCAACCTGCTGGGCTATTTGTTTGAAAATGCGGGCATTCAGCGAGCCATTATCTTCTGCCGCACGAAAGGTGTGGCAGATAACGTATTTAAATTCCTGGAGCGGAAAGTGGTGGGGGCGAAGAATATCCGGGTTCTGCATGCGAATAAAGGACAGAACACCCGGATCAATTCCATTGAAGACTTCAAATCGGGTGAAGTGCAGGTGCTGGTGGCTACAGATGTGGCAGCCCGTGGAATCGACGTCTCGGGTGTAAGCCACGTGATTAACTTTGATGTGCCGCTGATCTACGAAGACTACGTGCACCGGATCGGCCGCACCGGTCGTGCCCGGGCCGAGGGCGTGGCCTGGACCTTCATATTGAAGCACGAAGAATACCACTTTGCCAAAATAGAGGCGCTGATCCGTACGCAGGTTTCTGAGCTGGAAGTTCCCCAGGGCGTGAAAATAGAAGAAACCCCGTTTGAAGAAAACCAGGAAATGCTCAAAGCCATCGATAACCAGCGCAAAAAAGATGACCCGACTTTCGGCGGTGCGTTCCATGAAAAGAAAGAAAGGGCAGTTACGCGGAAAGCCAAAGCGGCAAAGAAGAAAGGGCGGGCGAGAAAGTGAGAAAAGTTCCGGGTTGAGGGGGTGCCGGTTCGGGGTATACGGCAACCGGAATGAAGCACTAAAAACTATAAATGAGGAATTTCTTTTAACAAAAGAGATTTTTTATCTAATTTTGCAGCCCGAAAGAGAGTATTAAAAGTTTCTATCGAAAAATACCGGAGAAAAGTTCTCCAAAACATTAATATCTATTTAAATGGCTCGCGATTTAAAATTTACAAGAAACATTGGTATTGCGGCTCACATTGATGCCGGTAAGACCACAACTACTGAGCGTATCCTTTATTATTCAGGGGTTAACCACAAGCTGGGTGAAACTCACGAGGGTGGAGCTACTACCGACTGGATGGAACAGGAGCAGGAAAGAGGTATTACCATTACTTCTGCTGCCGTTACTGTGGGTTGGAAGTACAGAGACAATGATTACCATGTAAACATTATCGATACTCCAGGTCACGTAGACTTTACCGTGGAGGTAAACCGTTCGTTGAGAGTATTAGACGGTCTGGTGTTCTTATTCTCAGCCGTGGATGGTGTGGAGCCGCAATCAGAAACCAACTGGCGCCTGGCCAATAACTACAACGTAGCGCGTATCGGTTTCGTAAATAAAATGGACCGTTCGGGTGCCGATTTCCTGAACGTGGTTAACCAGGTGAAAGAAATGCTGGGCTCTTATGCAGTTCCTCTTCAATTACCTATCGGTTCTGAAGAAAATTTCAAAGGAGTAGTAGACCTGATCAATAACCGGGGTATCGTTTGGAACGAGGACGACAAAGGGATGACCTTTACCGAAGTTCCTATTCCTGACGATATGCTGGATGAAGTAGCCGAGTGGAGAGAAAAGCTTCTTGAAGCAGTGGCTGAATACGATGAGTCGCTGATGGAAAAATACTTCGAAGATCCGAATTCTATTTCCGAAGATGAGATTCTGGCAGCTCTCAGAGCAGCTGTGATTGATATGAAGATCGTGCCGATGATGTGTGGTTCTTCATTCAAAAACAAAGGTGTTCAGGCCATGCTGGATATGGTAATGGCATTGCTTCCTTCTCCGCTTGACCGGAAAGGGATTAAGGGTACCAACCCTAAAACCGACGAGGAAGTGGTGATCACGGCTGATCCGACTGCTCCTTTTGCAGCCCTTGGATTTAAGATTGCTACTGACCCGTACGTGGGCCGTCTTTGCTTTGTACGGTCATACCGCGGTATCCTGGAATCGGGATCGTATGTATTGAACAACCGTTCAGGAAACAAAGAGCGTATTTCACGGATCTTCCAGATGCACGCCAACAAGCAGAACCAGATTGACCAGCTTTACGCCGGGGATATTGCTGCTGTAGTAGGTTTCAAAGATATCAAAACAGGGGATACCCTTACTGATGAGAAGCACCCGCTGGTGCTGGAATCAATGGTATTCCCTGATCCGGTTATCGGGTACGCCATTGAACCTAAGAAAGCCGCTGACCAGGATAACTTCTCGAAAGCCATCGGTAAGCTGGTGGAAGAAGACCCGACCCTCCAGGTACATACAGATGAGGCTACCGGCCAGACCATCATGAGAGGTATGGGAGAGCTTCACCTCGAAATCATCATCGACCGGATGCGTCGTGAGTTCAAGGTAGAAGTTAATCAGGGTGCTCCGCAGGTGGCTTACAAAGAAACCTTCACCAAAACCATCGAGCACCGCGAGGTATATAAGAAACAAACCGGTGGTAAAGGTAAATTTGCCGATATCGTGTTTGAATTCGGTCCGCGCGATCCTGAAGCAGATACCAACGAAGTGAAGCCGGGTCTTCAGTTTGTGAACAACATTGTGGGTGGTGTGATTCCGAGAGAATTCATTCCTTCTATCCAGAAAGGTTTTGACGAAGCCATGAAGAACGGTCCTCTGGCCGGCTACCCGGTAGACTCCTTCAAAGTGAGATTGTTCCACGGTTCGTTTCACGATGTTGACTCCGATGCCTTCTCTTTTGAAATGGCAGCCCGTTTAGGATTTAAAGAAGCAGGTAAGCTGGCCGGCGCTAAACTTCTTGAGCCGATCATGGCGGTAGAAGTACTTTCACCGGATGAATATACCGGTCCAATCACCGGTGACCTGAACAGGAGAAGAGGTATGATGAAAGGGATGGATACCCGTAACGGTGCCCAGGTAATCAAAGCCGATGTTCCGCTTTCAGAACTGTTCGGTTATGTAACTGACCTGAGAACTATCACTTCAGGTAGAGCTACGGCTAACATGACCTTCTCTCACTATGATTTTGTTCCTCAGAACATAGCTGATGAAGTGATCAAGAAGCAAAACTCATAATCCTTAGTGGGTTAGGATAGTTTATATAAGCGCCCCGGTTCGTAAGAGCCGGGGCGTGGTGTTTATGTGGGTGCCATGCTTCGCACCGATGGGTTACGATGCCCCTCCTCGATGGGCTTTGCCACATCGTTAACGGATGACGCCCCTTCGGGGCTGGGGTGGGCGAGGGGGAATAACTGAGGGAAACAGAGGCTATGCCGTGGGGCCTAAGGTAGTAGTGGCTCCTCTATGCCCTGAAAGGGCATCATACTCTAAGCAGGGGCGGTGCCCCTGGCGGATAACGGTGACACACCAGGGCTCCAAGCCCTGAAGGGGCGCAATACCCTATCGACTGGGTGCAGTTCGTCGGTAAGGGTGCAGCTGTTGTCGGCCACTAGGTGCGCCCGCCCCTTGGACTCAGCCCCCTCCTCCTGCTGCTCCTTCATCGCCTGCTTGTCCAACCACCGCCTCAGGGTTTTACTGTGCAACTTCAACACCCCGGTTTTCTCCCAACGACTTTTGCCGTTACGACTGCCGCCCATGCCGTCTTTTATTTTGATGTTTTTGTAGGCCATTGGATATTATTTTGTTCTGACTACTACAGTAGTGGCAGAGTAGAGGCTAATATTGAACTACTATATCTGAATATTCTATTCTACAACTACGAGCCTCGGCCGTTGTTAATGGATACAAAAAACCTTGGTAAATATCGCCTACTCTAACTTCTTGGTTTGGTATAATATCGTATTCATACCACATACCTACACTTTTCTTAATTACTCCGTCTTTCCAAAGGTTCACATTAAAATATATTTTCGTAAATTTTTTTTTGTCTTTATTCAAGACCCAAACATAAATATTGGGTGATCCAGACCTTTCATAGATTTCGTATTTATTAAATATTATTGTCTTCCCATAGTTTGAAAGGACTTCTCCCAATTCATCACAACCAGGCAAAATAAATGGGCACAATGCGATACTAATACCTAAAAACGCTTGTTTAAATTTCTTTTTCAAAGTTAATCTGTAATTTATGAGTATTTAATTTCTTTTACGCTGTTGAATAATTTGGCCGATTCCCCGAATGCTTTTTTGTAGTTCTTCTTGCCTTTGCCTACTTCTTTCCTCACTACGTCTATCAGACTCTTCTCTTCTTGCTTGCCGAGCCTTTGCTGCATCAGCAATTTCTTCAAAAGTGCGGTTATCTATCCGGTATCCTACAACGTTTTGGTCTCCGTTTTCCCAAGTGTAAACAATATAGATATCCCCAATGGCATTGCCGGACATTAATTCATCCCAAGTGAAATCGTTTGATTTTACAATGGCGGTTCCGCTCATAGATTCACTTAGATTTTTTGAATCAATATTTAATCGCTGCCTTAGCGGATCCCATTTTTTAGTAATGGTGCATACTTTCCAAAACTTCCATACAGACTCTTGTGAAGCTCCTACCGATATTATTTCAACTGAATATTCTCCATAATGAGAATCATTAAAAAAAGCTTGGTTTAGTTTTGTAATTCTAAGCGCTGAGGGAGATACAGATAATGTCCAATCGTGGGAGTCAAAAGCTGCCACATTATATGCATAGTCTTTCCAATAACCGGCCTCATACCATTCAGACCAATCTGTCCAAGCACTCATTTCTCTATCGTAGTTTTTATAGCAAACTTTGGTTAAACTATACATTTTAAGTTGTGCCTTTGCATCATTAGCAAACAGTACCCCCAGAAATGCGAATAGAAATATTGATTTTTTCATAACGTTTTTCAGATTAGCGTTTTTCAATTCAGGGTGTACTGTATAGATCCGTAAAATCGCTCACCGTACTCCATTTCATACTTTATGTTGTCAAATAGGGTTTTCGCTAAATCATTTCTATTATTACCAAAAGGGCGGCCAGCTTCTGATACATTGATATACCGGGTTTTCCCATCTTTGTTAATTACTTTTACAGATGCCCGGCCTGAACGGCCTGAGCGTTCTCCAACCTCAAAAACATTAAAACTAATGGAGCTCTTCATCTTTCCGCTATACCCCACCTTTGATTTGATTTCACGTTCTAAGCTCTCTTCTACTTTTGAACGGCTCTCTCCCCTTATTCCTAATGTGTATGGAATGTCGTGTACTACATTAATGTACTCTTCCTCCCCATCTGAATTCTCAATTCGCACGGAGGCAGTACCTCCGTATTGAGCTAAAAGATTAAGAGACAAAAAAAAGAATGTCGTAAAAGGGAAAAAATGTTTCATAATTATAATCATTAATATATAATCCCTACTTTCCGTATTCAGCCGCTTTTTCGGGATAGTCCGGCCTACCATTTCCCAAAGAGGAATGCGGTACCGTTTATTTACGCTTTCATGGAGGTATCGTTTGGAGAAGGAGCTGTATATGATTCATAGTTTTAGGGTTTATTTCAGAGGTCGATACAAAATTCACACTTTCAACGACTTGACTCAATACCGGGTAGGCGGTATTTTTAGTTGGGCAGGCGGTGGTGGGGCATGAATCACACCCTACCAGGGCAGAGCGACCTTGTTAGCCTGTTTCTGGTTGTAAGAAATGACTTTTCTATGCCCCTTGCCAAAATCTATTCTATTTGTGAATTATATTTATACCAGAGAACCTTAAACCGTCCTGACTGTGTAACAATGATGCCTTTCGTTAACGGTATTTTCTTTTTATTAGTAATACTTGCTCCCGGTGAAAGTGTGGATAAGCGAGAAATGCAGGCTTTATTAGCCATGTACAGAAAAGTTCTCCACATTCTTTCCGAAGAGAATAATATTCCGCGGGCGGAAGAGCTCCATAATAGTTTTGCCTATGAAGAAGATAATTTGAACTTACTTGTCAAAAACTGTGTAAAGGCTCAGATTGAATCGTTTAAATCGAATTACTTTAACAGTAACTTTTACTTTTATGAAGCTTTAAAATATGCAGAAAAAGTAAGGTCAAATTACTTCCTGTTTGAGATTTATCATAACCTGGCTATTAATTTCAGACAACAGAACAAGGTTGATAAGGCCATCGAAAACTATAAAAAAGCTGCGGTGTATATACAAAAGGTAAATCGCCCGCAAGACCTGGCGCTTTTATACAATAACCTGGGCCTTGCGTTTTTTTACAATCATGATCTCGACTCTGCCGAAACCTATTTTAATAAGTCCTACAGGTTGTATTCCGATCTTGGAGTGAAAACAGGAATAGCGTATTTTCATGGGAATATGGCCGAAATTTCACTGGCCAGAGACCTCCCTGACCAGGCATTGCAGGAACTGAACAAATGCAATGAGGTATTATACGCTTACAATAATGCAGGTATTAATGCCCAGATAGACCTGAATTATGCCAAAGTTTACATTCATAAGGAAGACTGGGAGATGGCCCACACTTATTTATTAAAATCGCTCAGGCACGCGCTCAAAATAGAAAATAAAAAACTTCAGCACGAAATTCAATCTTTACTGACCTCTGCTAACCTGGCCTTAAATGACACGGAAGCGGCTTTCCAAAGCCAGTCTGAACTGTTGAAGCTGGAGAGGTTATTGAATGAGCAGGATCTGGAACTAAAGCTGCAATCGGCGAAATACGGGTATGAATTTGAACAACAGGTCGCTGCTAACCAGCTGCAGGAACTAAAATTACAAATTGAAAAGAGGAAAAATATCTTTCTGTTTATCGGGGTTTCACTTTTACTCCTGTTTATCTCGGGCCTCTTTTATCTCTACCGAAAAATTATTCATAAAAATACACTGATTACCAGGCAGAAAGAGGAGATTCAGGATATAAACACCAGGCTGGAGGTATTAAATAGCGACCTGGAAACGAAGGTACAGGAAAGAACGTATGCACTTAACAGCGCTAATATTCAGCTATCGCAGCTGAACGATGAGTTGGCAGATTCCATTTTAAAAGGTAAAACTATTGAGCGTACACGGTTAGCCTCTGAATTACACGATAATCTCGGAGGTATTTTTACGGCATTGCGATGGAATTTCATGGCATTGGACTTTGAGCGTATAGAGGGCCGGAACAAGGAAATCCTGCTAAAAGTAAAGGGGGGGATTGAAAACGGGTACTCTGAAGTAAGAAATATTTCACACGATCTGTTACCAAACGTAATTCTTGAAAACAGCCTTATTGATGCCTGCAAAAAGCTGGAAGAAACGCTTAACCTGAATGAAAAAATAGATTTTCAGATTCAGATTGACCCGGTATTCCGCTTTCCTAAAAATTCGGAATATGAAATCTACCTGGTCATTATGGAGCTCTGCACTAATGCCATTAAACATTCTGATGGAAACCGGATAAAAATTCATCTTGAGAAAAAAGGGAGACGGCCTGTCCTGTATTATGAGGATAACGGCTCTTCATTTCCAGCTACAACAAGCACGAAAGGGATGGGCCTTCAGAATATTTCAAAAAGGTTAAAAACGGTAGGTGTCGCATTCTCAATCCAGGCCTGAAAAATCGTAACTATGCGGAGAAAAAGGATTCAGATAGAATTTTTCTATATCAAAACCGTTATGTTTAAGGCTTAGCAGGATCTCAGAGACACGACAGGCAGGCTTAGCTTCCATTAAGTGGATTATCTGGCGACATCTGTAGGAACCAAAACTCTCTGACGGGTCTTGCGGGTTTTCTCCAAACCCTATTCCGGGGCCGATCTTCAACAAAAAAAAGGGGGTCATATCCTCCATATAATGCGGAAACTTCAAAACCAGTTTCTTCAGAATAACCAGGAAATCGGGTATATCTTTTCGGTTAATATAAATTACAGCATTATCAGCCCTGGAAGTCTGAGAAGATAAGTGATGGATTTTTGCCTGGAAAAAGAATGAATTTTCGCCCAGGTGAATTCTGAAAAAATTCAACCAGTTTACAGCAAAGTGAGGTTTAACATTAAAATAAAACCTCACCAGTTCCTGCGGGAAGTGCTCTGAAAAATAATTCCCCCAAAAATGGAAAAATTGGGTGTCAAAAGTATAGGAAAGGCTTTTAAAGGTTACGTTCTGGCTGCACATATTATTCTCTCCTGGTTCCGCGGTAAGGAGGTAGTCTCCTGCTTTCAGAAATCTCCTGAAGTCATTTTTACTGGCAATCACAGATCCATCTTTATTTCTGTGCTCCAGGAAATACCCTATCTCATACTTTTCATAATCTTTAAAATGAGGTAATATCTGTACGAGTTGGTTTGGCCCTTTTTCTTCTGTCCTTTTAAGCCTGCAATATAAGGAATACGCATTCTCAAATGCATTTACCACCTCAGGTATCCGGAAGGTGGTGGTCTTATAGGTCTTCAGAAAATCTGTAACTGTATTCACACAAAGAACTTTTTATATATCCGGGGCCGTAGAATAAGGTCACGGGCAATACCCCGATAATAATCATAATTATCGTATTTTGAACGGCCCATTTTACTCTCCAGGAGACGCTGTAAAATGGCCAGCCCCAGAAAGCTGATAAACCGGGATACGCCGGTTTTCCCTTCCTCAAATAAAGCATAAGCAAACTTCAAAAAAGCGAGCTGTTCTTCATTGAGTATAAAAAACCACGATGTACTTTTAAATTCTACCGTGTCCTGAAAAATAGTCAGGGCGGAGTTACTTAAAATTAAACTTGCAGATAAGTAAACCGTATCCCAAACTTCGTCACCCCATGTACTGAACTCCCAGTCAATCACTTTAAATGAAGCACCGTTAGTCAGAATGTTATCATATTTTAAATCGCCATGAACTAAGGTACTGAATCTGTATTGTCTTTTGAGCATCTTAATTCTTTTAACAAGATCTCCTTCTATCTCATCAGGGAACTGACCGGAATGCATTTCCGATTCAAATATCCAGGGATAGATTTTCCCCGGGTTTTCAAGGGAGTAAGCTCCTATAGACGCTTGCCATAAGGGTAAGAAACGCTCCAGGTTACTGCTTGTAAACGCCTTATCGTAGTCCTTTACATACTCCATAATTACTATGGGGAAGTAGCGGTCAGCATAAATAAACTTTGGGCTTATAAGTGATCCGGATAGTTTTTTTAAGAGCCGGGTTTCATTTTTAAACCCTGACAGGTTCTGCCGGTCATTAAATTTAAAATTTTTGATAAGCAATTCCTCATTGATACAAAAAATCTTATTTCTAAAGCTCTTAATTTCACGTATGGTTTTTACCGGAGTGTAAATTCCCGCTGACTGCAGATAATCAGGCAGATTAGCCTTACTTATTAACATTTCTCAGAAATGGTGAAAGATTAACCATATCCTCTGGAGTCGCATTTGCAGACAATAGCAGGTTGGAATACAGCTCAGAGTAGGCCAGGTGTATTGGTCTCGCAAAAAATGAAGGGAAGATCATAAATGACAAAACCGGCTCCTCATAAGTCGTATCTGGTTTGCTATTATTCCTTAAAGAAATGAGGCGGCATATCCACTCATCTATATAAATGGCCCTCGTTGTAATTAAGGGGTCAATTATTTTTGTTACAATGTAATTCCCGTAATTCCACTTTTTCTTTTGACTTACCTTGACCAAAACCGCTTCGTGATTATCCCATTCAAGCCCCCTTTCGGGCTTCATGATTCGTCTTCCGTAGGCAAAAATCTTGGTACACTGAAAGGATAGCCCGGATGTATTTAAACATGGATCATTGATTATTTCAGACACCTTTTGGGCCACGACATAACAACTGGCAGATGATTTTTCCCGGGCTATCTTTTTTATATCAGGGTGTTTTCGAATCACATCTAACAGTTCATCAAGAACACCCTTGCTCATTACAGGAAGCCTCTTTTCATCCTCCTTAATAAGCGCTTCTATTTTCAACCTGTTATTTTCCTCTAAAATATTCTTCGGATCCGGCGTCATATGACTGTGAAGTCTAAATTAGTATCATCACCGGAAAATATGGGTTGGGTAGCCGGGCATGGCTTCTGGGTTATGGCCACATCCCAGGCATTTGCGGTTGCTGGTGCGGCCTTTCTAAAAACGATAAGACAGGTTCTTTGAGCCGCGGTATAGGTAACATCATTTTCTATTTTTGAAGAGGGGGACGTTACCTCCAGTTTTTCATAGGCTACAAATGTGCCCTTCTTGACCACATATTTGTTCTGACCTACTGATATCCGTAAGTCGCCGTTTGCACGTTCTTCCAATAAGTGAGTTATCCAAACCTGGCACCCCGGGTTCATTTTTAAGAGGGTTAAAATTCTACTTTTCATTTTTTTTCTATTTTAAGGTTAAACATTCAAAAATCATTTATATTTCATCCACCACCCCGTTCTTCAACCCCCATCTCACCAGTCCTACGGCTGAGCTTACTCCTATTTTCTTCATCAGGTTACGGCGGTGGGTATCTACTGTGGCCGGGCTGATGTTCAGGCGGGCCGCTATTGCTATACTTTCCAGGTCTTCGGCAATGAGGCGGATGATCTCTATTTCGCGTTTGGTCAGCGACTGGATGTCCTGCACACGGGTTCTGCCGGTGGCCGAGTTATTATCGGGTACTTCCGCCAGCTTGCGAACCACCTTTTCCCCGAAGAATTTTTTACCGGATGCCACTACCTGGATAGCCTTTATCAGCTCTGCTTTTTCGGCGCTCTTCATCACGAAACCGTCTACACCGGCCTGGATGCTTTCTTTAATAAAGGTGGCTTCCTCGTTCATGGTGAGCATAATGGCCTTTACCCGGGGGTATTTTTCCCTGAGCCGGGCCAGCAGCTCTACTCCGTTCATCACCGGCATGTGGTAATCAACCAGCACCACATCGGCTTCGTATTTCTCCAGGAAATCCAGCACCTGAACACCGTTTCGTACTATGCCCACCACTTCCACAGTACTCACTGAGCCCATCAGCAGTGATAGGCTGTCAGCTACCAGGGGGTGGTCATCGGCGATCAGGATTCGAATCTTGCTCATATTCAATTATAAATGTACATTATTTCTTCCATACATTGACAGTACAAATATGAGCGGCGAAAACGGGTGAAAAAATACCGCCTGGGCGGTATTTTTAGAATTGTACAAAAATGAAGATTCCATGGCTATAGGTAATTAAATGCCGCTCTTCTTCGTTTAATAAGGAGAGCGGAGATGGAATTATTTACAATTGGCAATAGCGTATTCTGCGGTATAGATAATCAAATCCCTGGCGGCGTCATATTTGGCAGATGCTTTCAGGCTACTGAAATCTGCACCTTCTTCGGTGGTAGTTATCTGCGTGAGGCCATTTCGTTTGAAATTAAATTTCCCCCAATAGTATTTTCCGTCAGCATAGACCGTAACGTTATAATCCTTGCCTTCCATAACGGCCAGGCTATCAAATTTCCCATTAAATAAAGAAAAACCAGTCCAATGTATCCAACGCTGATCCTCAGTATGTTGCACCGTTATATCTACATTGGGCTTCAATTTAAGATTCTTGTTTTTACATATGGCCGTCATGTCAAAATTTACGTATAAGGGTTTTATGGGGTCCGGTATTGTAATATTGATCTCATGAGGTTTGTTACTGGTAATTTTAGTACATGCGTCAAAAGTGGCTTCGCCTACGGGCTTCCCGGACTTCAGATCTTTTATCACCACCTTTATCTTCTCTCCCGGTGGTGTCCATGCATCTATGTAGTTATGTATGCCATCTGAAATTTCAAAATTTCTACTCCTGGAGATCAAACCTTTCGAATCATATAGTTCGGCATCATAATTTCCGGTATTGAATAGTGAATTTGACTTCACTCGTAAGGCCACATTTAGCTCGCATCTTTCATCATAAGGAATATAGTAACTGCATTGCCAATACCCTAAATGAGAAATCTCAAACCGGGCTACCCAATCGCCCTGGCTGTTTTTAGACACGGTTGCTGTACCTTCCTCTTTCCATTTATACGAAGGATAGGGCTCCTGACTCCAGACAGGCAGGGTGTTACCCTCTTTTAAAGCCTCGCCGGTCAAAGGATTCCGTAAATCAGGCGATACCGTCATGGTTACTTCCAGGGGTTTCGAGATTTTTTTTACCTCCTTTCCCTGAGCCCACATTTCTACGGATATAGCACCCGCCGGTATAAAGCGTATTATATCATATGTTTTCCCGGATTTTAACAGTGCATCCACTCCATAAAGCTCGCCGTATTCATATACTCCTATCTGTGTATTTACATTGGAGGTGGCTATGGTATTGCCATTGGCATCCATTACCTGGGTACCCGGCTTAAATGCTACCGATCCCCTTTCTGCATCGGCCCGGGTGAGGTTTGAATCATACCACCTTGCGCCCCTGGCAGGGCTTCCGTTTAAAAGGCTGATCTTACCTCCGGAGACGGGAACACTGGCTTCTGCTGTAATTATCCCCTGGGGTGGTTCTTTGATATTCACCATGGGTATCACTATCCGGACAGGGCCCGGGCTCATAAGCGTATAGGTCTCGCGGGCAGTAAGATAACCGGAGGCCGTGGCCTCCACCGTAAACTTCACCGGGGCTGATTGCGTGGGAACCAGCTCTTTGGCCAGTTTTAAGATCAGGGTGTTGCCGGTCACCTTATAGTCTTTTCCACCGGTATTGTTTAATATGTACGCTGCCTTATCGCTTGTAATCTTTACGGTAAGACCTTCGGGCATCGTTGTACTTTCGGGGTTAGCATCTGTAAACTGAAAGAAAACCGGGGAGCTAACCTCTCTTTCGCTCACCACCAGGCTCACTCCCTCAAAAGGATTGATCTCTTTGCACCTGCCGGTGATCAGCACAAGAACCAGTGATGCGATATAAATGGTAATGTTTTTCATTGATATAAAAAGTTTAATCCAGTCGTACATTGATCTTAAGGTTTACAATGGGCCAGTATTTCCAGTCTTTGGTATTGTTTTCTATGGTGGAAGCTTCTTCCGACATGCTCACCAGGCGTTCGGTGCCGGTAAGGGTGATTTTGGGTGAGGCCATAAAAAAGGAACCCAGTTCCACGCCTACCCCTATGCGCCTTTTGGGCACCGTACGGCCTAATCCCAGGGCTGCAAAAGGAGCAACCGTACCTGAATAATCCATGATGTAATTGATTTCTCCCACTTCATCCGGGGTATAGATTTCTCCGTTTACTTCATAGTTTTCGGTGGCACGGAAAAGCAAATCCGCTTTGCCCCGGGTGATATAGGCCGCTCCTCCCACTATTTTAAAAATGCCGGAAGGTGTAAACACCAGCGACAGCGCCGGCACAGACATTTTCACAGCGCCGTTCATATTCAGCTTTTGTTCAGACACGGTGAGCAGGAAGTCGGGCTTATACTGAAGATAGCCATAGCTCAGCCGGGCAGTTAAGCGGGGTTTAAATGCATAATTCAGCTCCAGGCCAGGGAGGGTGCCCAGATTCAGGCTTAAGCCGAACCTGCCCGGTACGGCCAGGCTGTCCTGCGCCCGGAGCGCAGGCAGGCTCCCCAGCATTAAAAAAATAAATAGAATTCTGATTTTCATACAAATGGTTTTTTTAAGTACGTGTATAATCTTTCAGGGGAAGGCCAGGCTGGCTTTACGCAAATTTTTCATGCGGGCCGGGTGCCGTATTCGGGGCAGAATCAGGGGAGTCATAGTTTATTTCAGGGGCTAAGGGTTTATTTTCTGCAAACTTAAGGTCATTCGATGACCCTCGAAATACCGTCCGGGCGGTATTTTTCCTCCGAAAATGAATATGCCTTGTTATGTAGACGGTACGAATCCTCCCGGTGGAGCTATCCCAAAGCTTTATCCGCCGGCTTTTGAAAAAAAACAGGCTCGAAAACAGCTGAAAGCAGCTCATATGGAAACCACTCCCGGAGAATAAATGGCATCTGAGATTCCATGCATTAAGCCAATGTTAAATTATTCCTTTCATTCTTAACATAAACAAAATATTCAGAACGATCCGCTTAAAATTCAGTTAACACACCGGGACTAGTTTTGCGGAGAATTTCAGAATATCAAATATGTATAAGAACATTTCATGCTGTTTATTTATTTTACTTACAGCACTTTGTGCACAGGCCCAGACGGGCTCGGTCACGGGTATTATTACTGATGCGCAGTCGCAGGAAACCCTCATCGGCGTAACCATACGGGTAGAAGGCGCCGGTAAAGGAGCCGCCACGGACGTGGAGGGGAAATTCATGCTGAGCGAGCTGGCCGCCGGTACCCATACCTTAACCGTTTCTTACGTAGGGTACAAATCACTGAAAGTTGAAGATGTAAAAATAGAGACCGGGAAAACCACCGAGCTGAGCATTGCACTGCAGGCTAACTTCGGCCTGCTGGAAGAGGTGGTGGTAACGGCCCGCGTGGACAAAGGCAGCAGCCTGGCACTGATCAACGACCGCAAGCTCACCTCGCTGGTGCTTCAGAAAGTAGGTGCGGAAGAGCTGAACCTGAAAGGGATCGGCAACGTGGGTGAAGGCCTGAAAAAAGTGGTAGGTGTGGCTATGGTGGGCGATAAATCGCTTTTTGTACGGGGGCTGGGTGACCGTTACAACAATGCTACATTAAACGGCCTGCCCATTCCGTCTACCAACCCGGATGTGAAACTAATCCCGCTGGATATATTCCCCACTTCTATTGTCAAGAACATAGAAGTGCTCAAATCGTATAACCCGGTATATTACGGCGATTTTTCAGGCGGAACCATTGACATTGTCACCCGCGATTACCCTGAAAAAGGCTTTAACCGACTTTCCCTGTCCGCGGGCTACAACTCCCTTTCCACCGGCAAAGAATTCCTGGGCCGGAAAAGAGGGTTTTCAGACCTGCTGGGCTTCTCCAGGAACGGGCGCAGCATGCCTGAGCTGGTGGCCAATAGCGGAGCCTATGATTCGTACTACAACGAAAACCAGGATCCGGGCTTTAAAACACCGTTTGCACCCCATGCTTATACGGCCCCGGTGAATACGGGGATTTCGTTCTCGTCGGGAAACCGCTACCTGCTGAACAATAACCGTACTTTCGGTTACCTGCTTACGGTGAACAACAGCAACGAATACACCTATCAACCGGGGAAATCGGCCTGGTTCAACGCCCAGCAGGATGCCATTTATGATTTTACCACGGAAGATTACTTCTACAAGACCAATACTTCGGCCCTTTTGAGCCTGTACCTGAAGGCGAGCCCCAGGACCAACATGTCGGTTACCGGGCTTTATGTAAACGACTCGCGCGACGGCGTGCAGGATAACTACGGTGAAAACTGGGACCTGGGACCCATTTACGGCCGCAGAAACACGCTGATCCAGAATACGCTTGCTACCGGTCAGGTGAGTGTTAATCACCGGCTGAGTGACATCTGGACCTTCTTGGGGTCAGCCGGGTATACCAAAACAGACGGGAGCATCCCGGACAGGGCTCAGATCATGGTGGAATCGGCCGGTGGAGAAGTGCCCCATTACCAGTTCTCACCTAACGGCATTACCGATATCAACCGTTTTTTTGCTGATCTTAACGATCACGATATGGCCACCCATCTCAACTCCCTTGTAAAGCCGGGCGGCCTCTTTAACGAGATTCATTTCGGGTTTGACGCGCGGTACAAAAAGCGGAAATTTGATGCCCGCCAGATTGATGCCGACGTGAAAAGCATCCGTACGGTCTTCACCCTTGACGAGCTTGATGAGGTGCTGTCTCCGTTAAAGCTGGGTCAGGGCAATGCCTCTACCTGGAGGTACAAGGAAGTGCCGAATGAGCAGAACCGTTACCGTTCGGAAATGCAGATCTATGCTCCGTATGTCAGCGCTAACCTGGTGTGGAGTGAAAAATGGAACCTGACTGCTGGTCTTCGCTTTGAAAAATCTGTCCAGAGCACAGACTACAAGCTGGACCGCGACGTGGTGACGGCACCTTACCGGAATAACACCATTACGGGGAACGACCTGCTGCCCAGTGTAACCTTAAAATATGCCATTACCCCCAATTCCAACCTGATCCTGGCCGGAAGTAAGACCATTTCCCGCCCGTTGTTTACCGAAGCGGCGCCTTTCCGGTACAACGAGTCGGCCGGTACGGCCCAGCGCCAGGGTAACCAATACCTGAAAAACGGCTCGAACTATAACGTTGACCTGCGGTATGACCTCTTCCCGAACCCGGGCGAGATCATTTCCTTCTCGCTGTTCGGTAAACGGCTGAAAGACCCTATTGAACTGGTGCGCCTGAACGGCTCTGAGCCCATGTTCTCGTATGTGAACTCAGACCGGGCTGTAGTAGCCGGTATCGAGGCCGAAGTGAACAAGAACCTCGGCAGCCTGCTGGGTACAACGGCGTTGCGGGACTTCTCGGTGGGTCTGAACGGCTCATACCTCTATTCGCAGGTAACCTTTGACCCCGACAAGCTGGATAAAAAAGGTGTACCTTTTTACCCTACTCACTTCAAGAGACCGCTCTTCGGTGCTTCGCCCTACCTGGTTAATGCTGATCTTATGTACCGGGCTACCTGGTCAGAAAAAAGCGCTACCAGCTTCAGCTTAACCTATAATGTTTTCGGGAAGCGCCTGTTTATTGCCGGGGCTCAGGGTACCGGCGATATCTACGAAATGCCGGTAAATACCCTGAATTTCAATATCAATCATACCCTTTCGCGGAGTGTGGAGTTTAAGCTGGGCTTAAATAACCTGCTGAACCCCGCAATGGTGTACAACCAGGAATTTGACACCAATGACCTGGAGTACATGAATATCCGGAAGGGTGTTTCGGTGAATGCAACATTAACTTATTCATTTTAATCGGGAATTAATTAAAACTAAATTTTATGAAACGTAAGAATCTGAGAGGACTGACATTATCTGTTTTGGCAATGATCTCATTCATGGCCTGTGAGAAAGATGATAACGGTGAAAACACAGTGGGCAGAGAAGGTGAGTTACCCAACGGTACAGAAATAGTGGGCGATATTACGAAAAACACCATCCTTGCCAAAGGCAACACGTATACGCTTCGCGGCGGGGTTCACGTGAGCAACGGCGCCACATTAACCATTGAAGAAGGAGTTACCGTAAAAGCAGTGACCAACACCAAAACCGACTACACCAACACGGCCTACCTGCTGGTAGAACCGGGTTCAAAAATACAGGCTGTAGGTACGGCTACTGCACCTATCGTGTTTACATCCAATGCGGCCAGCCCGGCTCCGCAGGACTGGGGCGGGATCATCCTTTGCGGTAAGGCACCTATTAACCCCCAGGGAGGTACAGCCCCTTCAGAAATGGGTACCGGTGTGGTGTATGGCGGCACCGTGGCCAATGATAACTCCGGAACGTTAAAGTATATACGGGTGGAGTATACCGGTAAAAAGCAAAGCGATTCCAAAGAGCATAACGGCTTTACATTTGAAGGAGTAGGCAGCGGCACCACGCTTGAATACCTGGCGGTATACAAGGGTGCAGATGACGGAATCGAGTTTTTCGGAGGTACCGTTAACCTGAAATATGCTTTTGTGAACGGTGCGCAGGATGACCTGTTCGACTGGACCTACGGATGGTCAGGCAATGCCCAGTACCTGGTAGGTATCCAGGGAAATGACGTAGCCGACAGGGGTATGGAAGCCGATAACAACGGTGACAATAACAGCTTATCGCCGCTTTCATCACCTACTATCTCTAACGTTACCCTGGTAGGTTCAAGAGAAGCCAAAACCAATGATAACCCGGATGCCGCTACAGATGCAGATAAAGGAAAGACCCTTGGGCTGAAGCTTCGTGCCGGTACCGGTGGTAAGCTGTATAATTTTGTGGTTTACGGTTTTAATAACGGGGTAAACGTAGAGCACGATATAACCATAAGCAATGCGCTGGACGGAAAGCTGATCTTTGCCAACTCAGATCTGTACGGGCCAAATCCGTTTAAATCTTCCCTGGCTACCCTGGTTCAGAGCGCGTTCTTCAAGACGGCAGTTACTGTAAGCGCAGATGATAAGCCTTCGTATATGAACGGGTATATCGGTACCAATACCACCGGCGCGGTTAACCCGTCTACCCTGGGTGCATTCTTCACCGGCGGAAACTTCAAAGGTGCTGTGGAAACCGGGAATAACTGGGTAGCACAAGGTACCTGGGCAAGATTTCAGTAAGACATAAAATGATCCATAAAAAAGGGGCGAAAGCCCCTTTTTTATTGTCCTATCTTCCACGCTTCCACCGTATTTCCGAAGAAAGTAGGAATGTACAGAATGCCTTTAACAGGATCAATACCGATATCTGCCGTTCTGAATTTATTGGTCTGGTGCGTTTCGCGCAGGGTATTCCGGTTATTCCGGGCATCGATATGGTAGACATATCCTGACCAGGCAGTCACAAAAAAACCGTCTTTGTACGGTTCTACTCCGTCGCCCCCGTTTTCCAGCTGACAGATTATTCTTTGGGCTCCGGTTTCGGGCGAGTATTCGATAAATGCATTATTCCCGGTAACATACAGCTTGTTGTTATGCCATTTCACCCCGTTTACCCCGGCCAGGTTTTCCAGGTATACTTCCGACTTCCCGTTTTTATACTTCAGCACTTTCCCGGTACGGGAGTCTGACACATAAACGGTGCCCTGGGGGTCTGCCGTTACATCATTCAGGCCTTCGGCACCGTCCAGCCTGTCTTTTTTCAGCACCTTGCCGCTTCGGGCATCCACCGATACCAATTCGTTAATATCGGCCACATACAGGGTACTCCCCACCAGGGCCATGCCTTTGGGGGCATTCAACCCTGTTACCCACCGGGCATTGGTAATCTTGCCATCGGTATTGAGCAAGGCTACGCCGCCTTTTCCGTCTGCCTCCCAGGGACCGCCGTCTATCAGGCTGACGTAAAGTTGCTTACCAGCGAAGAGTACACTTTCCGGGGTAGCCAGTGTGCTATCCGTTTGCCATAGCTTAGAGAGCGTTTGGGCCTGGGCTACAGACATACCCAAAGCCAGTACAGTTGTCAGTAAACGTTTCATAGTATTGATTTTAATACAGTAAAGTAAGAACTTTTTTGCTGAATAACAAATATATGCCGGCCATAAACCAGGGTATGTTTTCCTCTTTGGGCGTAACTTACCGGTTAAGCCGCCGGAGGTGTTGCCTGACATAGAGGCCTGAGGGGCTGAGATTACTTTTCTTCCAGCTCCCGTTTACCGGGGCCCCCGGCTTAAGCAGGGCCGTGGTTTCCTTTTTATCCGTCAGGTTCCAGTTAACCCAGCTCAGCTGGTGCTTTTCCATCCAGGTCATCCATGTTTTGTTTTTCTCCGGGTCAAATGCACCGTCACCGTTGGCTTCACCTACACCCCATTCGGTGACAAATACGGGCAGGCCTGCTTCAATGGCTGTGATGGCCCGGTTCCTGAGGTTTTCCTGGTGATGTGGCTCACTGGCATAGAAATGGAAAGAGTAGGCTATGTTATCAAAGCCGGTCAGCCGGTCTTTGGCTACGATATCAATATCCTGATCCCAGGAAGATGATCCCACCACAATGAGGTTCTCCGGATCATTTTTCCGGATTACCGGGATGAGACGCTCCGCATAGGCTTTGACGATTTTCCAGTCTATGCGTTCGGGTTCGTTCCATATTTCATAAATGATGAGCGGAGAAGAAGCATACCTGGTTGAAAAACGGTCAAAAAAAGCCATTGCCTCTTTTACGTTTTTGTCGGCATGATGATCGTGCCAGTCCATGATCACGTAAATGCCCCGTTCCAGGGCCCGGTCGATAACGGGCGTGATCCGGTTCCACTGAAGCTCCGGATCGCGGAGATAACCGTCTGCAGGTTCAACGGCCATAGACACCCGGATAACATTGCATTTAAAGGCATCTGCCAGCTCGTCTACGATGGCCGGGTTATAGTACTTTGCCCCGCCCCAGATGCTCCACGAAAAGCTGATACCCCTGAGCCGGGCCGGTTGCCCGTTTTCAAAATAAACGTTTCCTTCCCCGGCCACCAGCCGGCTATGCTGGGCCTGAGCAGGTAGAAAAAGGCAGAGCAGGGAGAAAATCAGCAGCAGGAAAAAACCTGCGGGCATGCACTTATCGTCCCCTGTGGGTTTCAAATAATTTGCCATAAACATTTCATTGATATGAACAAAGTTAAATGTTTTAGCTTATAAATAGTGTTTTTTATATAAAGAATATGATGAAACAAAGACAATTGTAGATGAATTAGCAATTGATCGCAAAAAAAATGCTACGGAGAACCGTAGCATTGGAGTATCTTTATTGTAAGAAGATGCTTACGAATACGAATTCAGCATCACCGGCATTACCAGCATCAGGATGTCTTCGTGCTCCTGCTTGGAGGTAGGAACGATCAGTCCGGCGCGGTTAGGTTGTGAAAGCTCCATCATTACAGTAGATGACGACAGGTTGCTGAGCATTTCGGAAAGGAATTTGGCATTAAACCCGATTTCCAGCAGTTCTCCGTCAAACTCACAGGCGATCTTCTCTACCGCTTCGTTGGAGTAGTCCAGGTCTTCTGCTGAAATGGTCAGTTCGGCAGGCTCTATTTTCAGACGAATCTGGTGAGTGGTCTTGTTGGAGAAAATAGAGATCCTTTTCAGGGTAGCCAGGAAAGTAGCCCGCTCCACGATCAGCTTATACGGATTGGCTTTCGGTATTACATTGTCGTAATCCGGGTAACGCTCGTCGATCAGGCGGCAGATCAGCCGGATATTCCCGAAGCTGAAAAACGCATTGGAGCTGCTGAACTCCGTTACAACCGGCACCACCTCAGAGGGTAATGAGCTCTTGATCAGGTTAAGCGCCTTCCGGGGAAGGATCAGGCGGTTTTCGGTGGTCGACTGGATATCCGATCTTTTGTACCGGATCAGGCGATGGCCGTCAGTAGCGACAAATGTGGCACCGTCGGTCTGAATATCGATAAATACGCCGGTCATGGCCGGGCGCAGGTCGTCGGTGCTGGTGGCAAAAATGGTATTGTTAATGGCTGCAGCCAGCACATCTGAGTTCAGCTCAATATTGAAGTTCCGGTTAACCTGGGGAGGTTTCGGAAAATCCAGCGGGTTTTCTCCGGCAATTTTGAAACGGCCTGTGGAAGTAACGATCTCAAGGCCGAACGTATCGGTGTTAATATTGACCGTAATGGGTTGCTCGGGCAGGCTTTTGAGCGTATCCATAAAAAGCCGGGCCGGTATGGCAATGGATGCGGAATCGGTAGAGGTCACTTCCAGTTCAGCTACCATCACCGTCTGCATATCAGAAGCCGTTACCGTGAGCTTACTTTTGTCAAGTTCAAAAAGGAAATTCTCTAAAATAGGAACGATAGGATTGGGCGCAATTACCCCGCTTATATAGGAAAGGTTTCTTAAGAGTTCTGTACTTGAAACAATAAACTTCATTTTCTTAGATGATAATGTGATCTTGAAAGAGAATCAGCAAAAATAGTAAAATCCTTTGATTTTGTATGTCTTGGTATTCATAATTATTGCGGGATGGAGAATTCTCCCCTCTGTGCGGGCCGGTGATGAATTGCTCCCGGCTTCTCCTGTCAGAAAGGAGCAGCGCCGGTAGGAAAGACAGGCATTTTTGATATAGATTTTACACGAAAACGGGTAATAATCCGGTTTCAATAATCTATCTTTAGGCTCTAAAAAAAGAAAATATGCGTATTATTTCTGTAGTTTTACTGGCAATGATTGCCCATTTATCTATGGCTCAGAGTAAAGTAGTGGCCCACCGCGGAGCCTGGAAAAACACGGGCGCCCCTCAGAATTCGCTGGAATCGCTGAAGCATGCTTTTGAAATGAAGTGTGGCGGATCAGAATTTGATATCAACAGGACGCTCGACGGCAAGCTGGTCATCAATCACGATGCAGATTACGCCGGCTTGCGCATTGAAGAGCACACCTATGCCGACCTGAACAAGACCAAGCTGAAAAACGGCGAAGACCTGCCCCTGCTGGAGAGCTTTCTGAAGCTGGCAAAGAAATACCCCAACACGTTGCTTTTTGCGGAAATAAAAGTGGCCCCTTCAGGCGCTGCAGCCTCAGAGAAAGCAGCAGAGGAGACCTGGAAAATGGTAAAGAAATATAAATTGCTGAAACACACAGTTTTCATCAGCTTCAGCTACGAAGCAACCCTGAAGCTGGTGGCACTGGATAAAAAAGCCAAGGTACAATACCTGACCGGCGACAAATCACCGGATGTGCTGAAAGCTGCCGGCATACCCGGCCTGGATTACCACTTTTCTGTTTTTGAGAAAAACCCCGACTGGCTGAAAAAAGCGAAATCACTGGGATTAAGCACCAATGCCTGGACGGTGAACAAGCAGGAGGTGATGGAAAGCCTGTTAAAGCAGGGAATCGATTACCTGACCACCGATGAGCCCGAAATGGCCATGGGCTTATAAGGACTGGCCCTGCAGGAACACGCCTTGAGACGGTTCCTGCAGGGCAAAGGCTCAAAGCGCCAGCATATCTACAAACCGGTTGACATCCAGCTGGATCAGCCGGTCGTATTCCAGGGTATTTTCCAGCACGGTTCTCTGTTGCTTTTCAGAGAAAATACGGGCCAGGTTGATTTTGTATTTCTTTATCAATTCCGGGATGCCCTCTTCTCTTCTCCGCTTATGGCCGATAGGGTATTCCACGATCACCTCATCTAAAACCGTTCCGTCATTTAACGTTACAGTGAGCGCATTGGCAATGGAGCGTTTTTCCGGATCATGATAATCTTTTGTAAACCGGGGATCTTCCACGCATTCCATTGTATCGCGAAGGATATCGATCCGGGGATCGGCTGCTATCCTGTCTTCGTAATCGGCTGCGGTCAGTCTTCCGTAAATCAACGGTACGGCCACCATATACTGGATGCAGTGATCGCGGTCGGCCGGGTTATTCAGCGGGCCTTTCTTGTCAATGATACGGATAGCCGCTTCATGGGTACGGATGGTGATTTTCCGGATATCTTCTGCGGTTTTTCCCGATTCTTTCAACCGGTGGTGTAAAGTCATGGCAGCTTCTACGGCGGTCTGGGAGTGGAACTCCGCAGGGAAGGAAATCTTGAACAGCACGTTTTCCATGACATAAGAGCCGTAATCCCGCTGGAACCTGAATTCATTTCCCTTGAAAGAGACATCGTAAAAGCCCCAGGTTCTGGCGGTCAGCACGGAAGGGTAACCCATTTCGCCGGTTTGGGCGATCAATGCCAGGCGAACGGCCCGCGAGGTGGCATCACCGGCTGCCCACGACTTACGGCTGCCGGTATTCGGAGCGTGACGATACGTTCGTAACGATTGCCCGTCTACAAAAGCCAATGAAATGGCATTCACCAGCTCGTCGCGGCTCAGGCCGATCAGCTTGCCCACTACGGCGGTAGACGCCAGCTTTACCAGCAATACGTGGTCAAGACCGACTTTGTTAAACGAATTTTCGAGGGCAATAACTCCCTGGATCTCGTGCGCCATGATCATGGCCTCCAGCACCTGCTTCATTTTTAAAGGGGCTTTCCCTTCGGCAATGTGTGTTCTCGAAAGCCAGTCGGCCGTGGCCAGGATACCGCCCAGGTTATCCGAGGGGTGACCCCATTCGGCGGCCAGCCAGGTATCATTAAAATCCAGCCAGCGAATGATTGTCCCGATATTGAAGGCGGCCTGTATGGGGTCGAGCTGGTAGGGTGTGCCCGGCACTTTGGCGCCGTTGGGAACAATCGTACCTTTTACCACAGGCCCCAGCAGCTTGGTGCAGGCAGGATAGGTCAATGCCTCCAGTCCGCAGCCGATTGTATCCAGGAGACAGTAGTGAGCCGTTTTCCAGGCTAAATCGTTCGTAATTTCATACGCTAATACATAATCGGCAATATCCGTTAATACCTGGTCCGGCTGCGGCCGTTGATTTGAAATGTGATTCATTCTATAGTTGAAAGTTTAATTGTCAATTTATTCATCGCTTTTCTACAGGTACAAATTCCCTGTTTTCCGGCCCGGTATAATTAGCGCTGGGACGGATGATCTTACCATCCTGTCTTTGCTCAATGATATGCGCACTCCAGCCTGTAACCCTGGAAACAACAAATAACGGCGTGAACATCAGGGTAGGTACACCCATCAGATGATAGGATACGGCCGAGAACCAATCAAGGTTCGGGAACATTTTCTTTTCTGCCCACATAACGGTTTCCAGTCTTTCGGCAATATCGTACAGAAGCATATCACCGGCCTCTTCCGACAGCTCCCGGGCTACTTTTTTAATGACCACGTTCCGCGGGTCGGAAATGGTATAAACAGGATGCCCGAAACCGATGATCACCTCTTTGTTTTCCAGGCGTCTGCGGATATCCTGCTCTGCCTCATCGGGCGAATGATAACGGCTCTGGATATCGAAAGCCACCTCATTGGCGCCGCCGTGCTTGGGGCCTCTCAAGGCACCAATAGCCCCGGTGACAGATGAATATATATCAGAACCCGTGCCCGCAATGACCCGGCTTGTAAACGTGGAAGCATTGAATTCGTGCTCTGCATACAGGTTCAGGGAGATCTGCATGGCTTTTACCCACTCGTCAGAAGGTTTTTGGCCGTGCAAGAGGTGCAGAAAATGCCCGCCTATGGTATCATCGTCGGTTTCCACCTCTATTTCTTTCCCGTTGTGCGAATAATGGTACCAATACAGCAGGGCCGAGCTGAATGAGGCCAGCAGCCTGTCGGCTATATCCCGGGCTCCTGCGGCGCTATGATCGTCTTTTTCCGGCAGTAAAGTGCCGAGCACCGAAGCGGCCGTTCGCAGCACGTCCATGGGGTGAGCGGCGGCCGGCAGGTTTTTCAAAACATTTTTTAAGGCCAGCGGTAAACCTCTCAATCCTTTCAGCCTGGCGGTATAGCTTCTCAGCTGAGCCGCTGTGGGCAGAGCGCCGTGGATCAGTAGATAAGCCGTTTCTTCAAACCGGGCTTTTTCGGCCAGATCCAGGATGTTATACCCCCGGTAATGGAGGTCATTGCCGCTTTTGCCGACACTGCAAAGCGCCGTATTGCCTGCGGTCACCCCTGAAAGCGCTACGCTTTTCTTGGGTTTGAATGTTACTTCGTTATCCGACATCTTTATTCTTTTTAAAGAGGTTATCCAGTTTTTGTTCGTAGTCGTGGTAGCCGATGCTTTTATAGAGCTCCTCACGTGTTTGCATGATATCTACTACATGGGCCTGTGTACCGTCTTTCCGGATATGCTCGTAAACGGTATACGCCGCTTTGTTGGCTGCACGGAAAGCCGAGAGTGGGTACAGGATCAGTCCTACGCCGGCCGCTTTCAGCTCGTCTACCGTATACATTTTAATCATCCCGAATTCGGTAATATTGGCCAGTACGGGGATACCCGTTGCCTCCACAAATTTCGGGTAAAGGCTCAGGTCATTCACGGCCTCGGCAAAAATGAAGTCGGCCCCGGCTTCTTTATAAGCAACGGCCCTTTCCAGCGTTTTTTCAAGACCTTCACCGGCAAAGGCATCGGTTCTGGCCCCGATAACAAAATTTTCATCCGTGCGGGCATCGGTAGCGGCCTTCAGCCGGTCGGTCATTTCTTCCAGGCTCACCACTTCCTTTCCCGGGCGGTGTCCGCACCGTTTTGCACCCACCTGGTCTTCGATATGCAGGGCCGCAGCACCTGCCTTGATCAGTGACTTTACGGTACGAGCCACGTTGAATGCAGAAGGGCCGAAGCCGGTGTCTACATCCACCAGCAAAGGCAGGTCGCATACGTTGGTAATGCGTTGAATATCGATCAGCACATCTTCCAGGGTAGTGATCCCCAGGTCAGGAATTCCCAGTGAGCCGGCCGCCACACCGCCTCCCGACAAATAAATGGCGTTAAAGCCGGCCTGTTGCGCCAGCAAGGCGTGGTTGGCATTGATGGCTCCGACAATCTGGAGGGGATTTTCTTCCTGCATAGCCTGCCGGAACCGTAGGCCGGGAGACCGTAAACCTGTGCTTGTACCCATTTTCTGTTGCTTTTTATATCCTAACGCGCCAATGCTGCACGCAATTTGTATTCAGCTGTTTTCCCGTCGCTCCTGCACCGTTACGGTTTTTTGAGCGGGTTCTCAAAGATAGTTAAAAAATGGATGGAGGCAAGGTGAGGGGTGGAATGTGTGGGGCAATGAAAAAATTTGTGGGGCTTTGGTGACTCCTGCATTTGCGGTTTTCCTTTTGCAAAGACAAGCTATGATATAATAAAAGCCCGGGAATTGTTCAGAACCAACAAATCCCGGGCGGAGGCGTGTTTCTCTTCTTATCTTATTCTACAGGTGGCACAGCGGTACATAAACTGGTAGAAGTAGATGTATAGTCAACAATAGTTGGCCTGCAGAATTCATTGATGATTATTTTTCCATGGGCTTCCAGAGAGCAATCCCCGCCAGAAAATGTTTTGATGGTTCTGGATTTGGTCCCCCAGGAGATTTGGATATGATTATCTTCATCATATTCAACAATAACAGTAGGCATTTCAATAGTAGTAGAACCGTATGATCCACACGATGGACTATAAACTGTAAAGTATGATCCATCTCCCGTTGCTGTAAAATTACTGAGCATGCACGGAGTTCCACCGGGTTGGCACGTAACGGGCCATTCTCCTTTTATTCCGTTATCCAATTGGGTAGGTGTCGGCCCCCAGAACCACACCATAGCTCCTGCAAAAAAACCATACCAGCGACCGTCACCATTCCATTGAAGTTCAAAGCCATCAGGAATGACCCGGGCATTCTTTGATGAATTTGTTGTTGTTTTGTCAGCGGTTTTTGATGATGGTTCATCCGGCCGATACACGTCATTGGTACAACCAATAATAAGGAGAAGAACAGCAAAGATGTTTAGACAATTAGTTTTCATGTGTATGTATGTTTAAGTGAATAAATAAATTACGCGTGAAGTTTTCTTTATAATAAATCCTATAAAACGGAATGTATCAGATACATTCTCTTTTAGTATGATTTAGTACTCAAATATAAGATAAAAAAATAGTAAAAATGCAAGTCAATATTTTCAGTTGGTTACAATTTGTAACCGATTTGTTTCCTTTTGAGGTCAGTTAATTTAGGAAAGTTATATTTGTTTTAACCACATAGATACATAGTATTATTGACTAGGTAGAGTCCTGAAATACTCATTGACAAAGGTTTTTTGTCCCTAGCTCCACCGATTATTTCATAGGTAAGGTTGTCCAGGTATTTTTTAGTTACTATGGTCTATGTATCTATGTGGTTAAATCATCCCGCCCAGTTCTCCCCATCCGGGCATTGTTACCGAATCGCCTCCTTCGGGGTTTAGTCAATCTCTGAAAGTTATAATTTCTTTAACCACATAGATACATAGTATTATTGACCGGGCAGAGTTCTGAAATACTCATTGACGAAGGTTCTCTGTCCTTCTTTAAATAGGTTAAAGCAGTTGAAGTTGATAAGTATGCCCTTTGGACATCGCAGTAGTTTCATATAGCTGAGTAGCTGAGCTTCATGTGCCGGTACTATTTCGTGTACAGATTTCAATTCCACTACGATACTGTGTTCTACCAATAAATCGCACCTGAAATTCATATCAAGTGTTTTCTCTTTCATACACCACCGGGACGTTCATTTCTGTGAGAAAATTTATTTTTCTATGCATAAGTTCTTCTTTTAAACATTGATGATAAATGCTCTCCAGCAAACCTCTTCCCATAAATTTGTGAACTTCAATAGCACCACCGATTATTTGATATGTGAGGTCGTCAAGGTATTTTTTAGTGATCATAATCTATGTATCTATGTGGTTAAATTATTGTATTCAAATGTTTTACCGGTACCATGTAGACTTGTTTTAACCACATAGATACATAGTTTTATTGACTAGGCAGAGTCCTGAAATATTCATTGACAAAGGTTTTTTGCCCCTAGCTCCACCGATTATTTTATAGGTAAGGCTGTCCAGGTATTTTTGAGTTACCATGATCTATGTGGTTAAATCATCCCGCCCAGTTCTCCCGGTCCAGGCTCCTGTACTGAATGGCTTCTGCCAGGTGCTCAATCCTGATTTCCTCTGATGCGGCCAGGTCGGCAATGGTGCGGGAGACCTTCAGGATACGGTCATAGGCACGGGCCGATAGCCCTACCTTTTCCATGGCCCTTTTCAGCAGCAGCCTTCCTGCATCACCTATCTCACAGATATTTTTGACCATCTCCGCCGGCATCATGGCGTTGCAATGGACGCCGGGGAGGTCTTTGTAGCGTTCAACCTGGATCTGCCGGGCGTTCACTACCCGTTCGCGGATCACGGCAGAGGTTTCATTTTTCCGGGTGCTGGAGATCTGTTCAAAGTTGACGGGCGTTACCTCCACGTGCAGGTCGATCCGGTCGAGCAGGGGGCCTGATACTTTATTGAGGTATTTTTCAACAGCTCCCGGCGGACAGGTGCATTGCTTGTCCGGGTGATTATAATAACCGCAGGGGCATGGTTGCGTTGCCTTTTTTGCGATACGAAAAAACAGTGGGTAAACCGCATATATACTGGTACCCTGAGCATCCTAAGACCATCGGGGAACATATTCGCAAACGGAGAATGGATTTACACCTGTTACAAAGTGATGTTGCCGAGATACTCAATATTTGTATAGACTCAATCACCGGTTGGGAAAATGGTAGGAGCGAGCCGCAAATTCATTTTTATCCGAGAATAATAGATTTTCTCGGGTATAACCCTTTCGAGACTTCAAAGGAGACTATCGGAACAAGAATCAAAGCATATCGGCTAACACATGGGTTAAGTCAAAAGAAAATGGGAAAGCTGATTTCTGTTGATGGTTCAACTATTTGTTCGTGGGAAAATGGAATAACTGTTCCTAATAGAATACTGTTAGAAAAAGTAAATATGGTTCTACAAAATGAGGCTACCTAAAAAGGGAGCCTCATTTTCTAACAAACTGTTACGTTAAAAACTTGCACGCAATGTTATGGTTGGGGCATGTAATAAGGGGTTATAGCTTGGCTGAATTTTAAAGGAGAAAGAGTCGGATTTTATATTTCGTCTCAAAAATTCCTGCTCGATTGCCTTCATTCTGGATTTATGTTTCCCCATATTTATAAATGTTAATGCACCGCTTACTCCAAAGCCAATTGCTCCTATTACCCCTAGCTGAAAAACGTCTTCAGAAGTAATAGCTGAGTATGGGTTAGTACTAGGACCGCTTTGATTGGCTATCATAGCCGTAATGAGTCCGACTCCACTTAATCCCAGGCAAATACTTCCCTGAACTCTTCTGTTTTTAACGTAATTTTTTTCAAGAGCATACATTTTTTTCAATTCTATATCATTCTCCCGACGTATCCTCTTCTCAAAAGAATTTCCAGGTACAACGGATTCGGCAACTTGAATATCTCTATTTGGTGAAGTGTTTTCAAAACTTTCCACCTCACCATTTGCATAGAGAACTGAGGCTACTTTGGATTTCTCTATCGTAAAAATAGGTCCTGTTTGATTAGAGAAACGCTTGTATTTAATAGTAGTGCTGTTTATTTCCTGAATAATAGCTTCGATTTTCATGTTGTCTTTTTTAATAATCACGTCAGCCTTTACGGATTGTGCTACTATATTGATGGATAAGAACAGATAACAGAGGAGGAGGAATGATTTTTTCATACAAGTGAAGGTTCTTTAATTAGATTCAGATAGTTTATAGCCAAGCGAAAGTGAAAAAACTCTGTTAGCTAAGTTATATCCAGCCATACTGTACGGTGAGATATTTGCTACGCCAATAGTATGAGAAATACCAACTTGAAATACATTAAATTCAATTCCACCTCCTAGTATAATACCTGCGTCCGCTGCTTTGAAATCAGCGTTGTAATGACTTCCCCAAATAATAGGCTTTTTATATGAATTTATTCCCTGGAAAGTATCAATTTTTCGAGTAAAACCTCCAATACCAAATCCTAAATAAATACCCAATGTACCATAGACAGAAAAGGTATTATTCAACTCATATTTGTATTTACCGACTGTCGGAATATCTAAATAGACTGGACTATAGCGGAATTCTTCTTCAGAATAAACTTCTCTAAACCCTTTTTGTGATACGAGTAGTCCGCTTTCAATGGAAAGTTTTTCGTATATGGGAATGTCTATAGTTCCTCCTAAGTGGAAGCCGATATGGGCAGTTATGCTTTCATTCCCGTATGGGGAACGAAGAGATATGGTATTCACATTCAGTCCTCCTTTTGCTCGAATAGTTTGAGCGTTGATAGAGGAAATAACAAAGCAGAGGAATATAAAAAGAGCTAGTATTTTTTTCATGGGAATAGGGATATATATCAGTTATTTGAATTGTTTGTACAGATAGTACACAGGAGAGAGGCATTCATCTTTTCTTTGTCAGCATTTATTCTGAATCTGCCGCTATATTTTTCAGAGAACCCGTCACCATCCTTAAAAATTCTAGTGGCTCCTTTAGACATAAGTTTATTATTAAAATCTAGAAGTTTATATGTGATGGTTATGGATTCTCGTAAATTTTTAATACCAGTGGGGGTGATTTCTCCTGAGACAATGAATATTGCCCCATAGCTTATACCTTCAGATTTTCCAGTACTATTTGCAAAAACGGTAAAGTAATTGCCATTTCCGGAAACATACCCATTTTTTGCTTCCCCTGTTTCGTCTGCTGCCTCATCATAATATGTTAGGGAAATCTTTTGATTTTTTGAGGATTGGCCGTGAAATGTATATGAGAGCGCATTAAATATATTGCCTGGACGAATATCTTTAGTGTCATCATTATATGTTTTAACTAAGGTATGAGGGGATAGAAGATAACTACCCTCAATATTAGGCGGGCGTTTTCCTTCATGAATCATGTTCTCTGATTGCAGTTGTTCAATGAGCCACTCAGGTATGGCATTTGTGATGTCCTTTGAGAGTCCAGTAGTAGCAGGTTCTGAGAATACATTACAAGAGGAAGCAGTAACAACTAAACATAGATAAAATAGAGTTCTCATAGTAGTATTATTCTTGGTTTACCATGGTTTCCAAAAAGCACTTAGCCTCTTTCTGTACTAGAGTTGCTTGGCTATCCTTTACTTCTTTTTCATACGTAGGGTCTAGGTAGTTATCAGCAAATACCGCTCGACACTTAACAATCTTATTAAGTACAAAGGCATCGAGTTGTTCTTCAGTTAAAGAGAACAGGGAAGAGTATACTTTTGCTCTTTTTCCAATCAGCTTACCCACTTGTACACCCATATCTTTGGGGTTACTCAACCGAATGACAGAACCATCATTGAATTTTATGTCGAATGCGGTTACTAATGAAGGGTTATAGGTATGTGTAGATTCGTGTCTCACATGCATCTGAATACCATTTTCTTTCTCGAATGATATTCGCAAAAACCATCCAGTTGATTGGTGTTCTCCTTTAATAACTGCAACTTTATTTCGCGCAACTATCTCAATAGGCTGAGAGTATAGTTTAGTTTCTCCGGAAAAATCATCAATTTCTACTTTAGTTTTACATTGTTGGGCATACACAAAATTGCTACAGGTGGTAATGAAAAATAGAAGAATAGTTGTTTTCATAAAGGGATAATGGTTAGGAAAACAAATATCTAGGGAAGAGAGAGAAAGTGTTATGAGTAGAATTAATACTTTATTAAGCACATTAATATGAGTGAAAATAGTTAGGCAATAATGGTCAAAATAAAGAATAAGGAAACAAAAAAGCCCAAAACCATAGTGGCTTTGGGCTGGTATTCATAGATATATCTATGAATACATCGTTTCTACTAATCCGTATCTTAAATTACTTCAAATCAACGTTGTTACGACAAAAATAAAAGAAAGAGAGAAGTATACAAACTGTTTCTTATTTTTTATATGCATTTACGTTTGTATAAGTGTATCTAATTTTACGTTATTGTATGAAAATAAAAATACCCAAAAACAAAAAGCTTTTGGGTATAGTATTCATTATTCATCATATTACTATGATGGTGTCTATGAAAAATTAATTTCGACCCAAAGATGTAAGGGGTTAGAAAAAATCCCTATTAACCAGTTTAATAAAATATTACTGATACAATTTTTCTTTATACCTTTGATACCATGTACGGAGCAAAAATTAGAATGATACGTGAAATGAGGGGACTTTCTCAGGAGAATGTCGCCGATAGCCTCAATATTTCTCAAAGTACATACTCTCTCTATGAAAGTAACAAAGTCGCTGTTACAACTGATATGCTCGATAAAATTGCCAAGGTTCTTGATGTAAATCCCGCTGACTTGGTGAATCAGCAGCCAGTTGTGTTTCATATACCAAATAATAGGGGGACAAAGGTAGGATATATAAATGAGTATAATTCTGATTCTCAGGATGCTTCTCAGAAAGTGAAAGAACTATATGAAGCACTCCTCACCGCAAAGGATGAGACGATTGCCTCAAAAAATATAGAGATTGAACGTATGCAAAAGATTATAGAAAAGCTCTTGGGCGATAAGTAATCATGGCTTTGTGTTCTTTGCGATACTCTCTATAATTGCTCGTTTAATCTGAGCTTCCTCCGCTGTAATAGCTTTGTGCTGCACCTTAACTCTATACCCCTTTTTTCGCTCCTCAATGACGGCATCCGGAGTCTTTTGTTGTAGCTGGGTGATAAGTTCCTGAACAGAGCCAATAGATACTATATCAGAGCGTAGCTGCATTTCTTGTACCAATTGCCTCAATCTTTGACGGGTACCAATATCTTCTACACACACAAAGATTTTTGTGTAATTGGCGGCAATGCACTTTTGGATGTTATGAATTTCCCAGGTTGCATCTGTTGTTTCAGAAATTTCCACCGCAATACTTTCTCCATTTCTTTCGAGTAGAATATCAACTCTGCCTTTCCCGTCAGGCGTTGGCATTTCAAGGGAAGCCTTGTATCCTTGGCTTTCGGCAACTTTTTTAATGAGTAGTTGGTAGTACCTATGCCGAGTTGGAGCTTTTGGTGGTGGAGTGGGTCGTTTTGAGGTTGTGGATGAGGGAGAAGGAATCTCTTGTATAGGGAGAGGGGGAATAGGCACTGTTGGTACTATTTCAACCGGTTGTATATTGCTATACGTATCCCGTGAGTACTGTATGATTTCAGAAACAAAGCCTGTCTCCTTGGAGGGAAGCAGGGTTGTTGCAATCAGTGAAAAATCATCCTCACGTTTTCCCGCTCTGACAATAGCTTGACCTGCTGGGAGGTTAAGAAAGTCTTCCGGAGCAAATGAGTGAAACGACCCGGCTAAGCGTTTAGCATCATTGTCACCTAAGCGGAAACAAATTCGAGTGTACGCGGAGGCTGTGGCAGCGGCAAGCGTTGAATCAACACCAGCTATTTGCTCCATATTTTGGTGTGCCAATACCAACCCAACACCATACTTGCGAACCCCAGTTAACATTGAGGAGAGCGAGGGTGTAATGAAGTGTTGAAATTCATCCAGGTACATGAAAAATGGCTTCCGCTTATCCTCAGCAATTGCTTGCCGAGCCATTGCCGCTTGTTGCAGTTTGGAGACAATGAATGTTCCTAATAGATAGCTGTTTTCCGACCCAATGATACCTTCTGACAGCTTCACTAAAATGATTTTATTCTTATCCATCAGGGCTTGAAAATTCAACCCTTCTTTTTGAGATACCATTTGACGAATCAATTTCGGACGGAGGAAAGTATCAAGACGGGTGAGGATAGAGGCAATGGAAGTTCCTTTGAGAAGGGGGAATTCTTTTTGCCAGTAATACACTATGGCAGGGTCAGTGACACTGCGGAGTATTTGTTCTCGAAAGTCTTTTTCAATTAAGAATCTCCGAACATCAGCAATTGTACCTGTACGGGTGTTTTCTAAGAAGGCAATAATAGTATTTGCAAAGATACTATTCATCTGGTCGCCCCAGCTTGTACTGAAGCGTTTGAATGCCGCAACCAAATCACTGGCCAATACTTCTCTTTCAATATCTGAGTGGGCGGAGAGAATATTTAACCCAACAGGAAACGGGTCATTAGGGTCAATCAATACCACATCTTGAATTCTCTCTTTGGGTATAAATGGCAAAATAGATTCAATCAAATCTCCGTGCGGGTCAAAGACAGCAAACCCATGACCTGCCGCAATGTCTTGGGTGATGAGGGAGAGCATGAATGAGGACTTGCGAGAGCCGGAAACGCCAATAATGTGAGTATGCCTAAGGCGTTGTTCGAGTGATAGCGAAACAGTTATTTCTTGTCCGTGATGGATATTTTTGCCCAATACACACTGATGCCCTTGTACATTGCTTGGAGCTGCTTTAGTTGTCTGCAAGCTTTGTACAAGCTTGCTTGTTCCTGTAGAGCTGGTGGGGAAGTGGGCGAGTGTGCAAAGCTCTTTTATGTTCAGAAGCATGCCAAAACGATGCGTTGTTCTGTACAGCACATCGTACATTCTATTTTCAAGGGGGTACAACTCCGGGATTAACTCTAACAGATGGTTATGTGGGGACTGAGAGGCAGTGACATATGAGGCTGCTGCCATACTCAGTATTGCTCTTGCTTCGGCTTCACTTGTTGCCTGAGCAATCAAACGAACACAAACGCCCAATATGGGAGAGGAAACCTTTTCGGATGCCAGTCGAGGCATTTCCGGGGCATCAATAAAGAATGAGCTTGAAGAGGTATCATCAGAGACGGCAGTAATAATACTTTCAGTCCATTCATTTACTGCATGTTTAAAGAGTACCTGTAGGGTGATACGTTGCCCGGCTTGCAGTTGCTCAAATACGCCAAAGAGGCTTGTATAACTATCAACATTGCCACAGGAAGACATAGCGAGCGGTCTCATAAATTCTTCTGCTAGTCCAAAGTCAGTTATTTGGATAGGGGAAGTAAAGTCAATGATTTGGGTAATATAGTCTGTATCTTGTTGTACACCTACTGAAGGAAAGAAGGCTTTGAGTTGGCTATACAGGTATGGAGCATCAGATTTGCCACAAATGAGGTATGAAGTGATGTCTTTTTCCGTTCCCGCCAGTTCAAAACAGATAGGGTATGAGCAGTGTACGCATACCCTATACAACTGCTCCATTTGCTCTAATCTGATATTCGTATGCTTAGAATAGATAATACGATATGCAACTAACTCAGAGTCTTCTAACGCTGGAAATGCTATGTATTCCGGTGGGGTATATGAATATCCTTTGGGTTTCTCCGTTGGGAAAAGCTTTTGTTTGACTCGGCTGAAAAATGTCTCATGTTTGCCATCGTCAATATATGGAGTTTCAACACTATGTCCAAGGAATGGATGAAAAGGAGGTTCTAGGTCAATAGGTTGTTTGGCGACCATCCATCCCCTTCCTCGTATTTCCCAGTCATAGAACTGAGTAGTTAATGCCTGTGATTGCGAAAGTCCCATGGTCAGTCATGGTTTTTGTGAGTATCCAGTGACTTCTTGCGGAATCCCTTCGTGTGTTTTAGCTCTTCAATGGTGGTTTTTATTACCCGTTCAATACTTTCTCTGAATAGTAGTTCTGTATCGAATTGATAAAACGTTTTTTGGCTACTCCTTCGGGCTATCATCCTCCCCAAGAAGGGGATAGTTAACAGGATGATAAAAAGAATATTGGTTTGTTCTTTAAGCCACCATGAGACAAAGAAACTTCGTCCGTATGGGGCGGCACAGATATAGAATAGGTACCCTTTGCTTTGAATGCATAGATATTCTCTTTGGGCTGAAAATGCCCCGCCTTCGGTGAATAGCACTCGGTATAGAGATAGGTTAGGATATTCAAAAGACTGTACCGCTTGTTCTAATTTAGTGTAGAACTCCCGGGCTGAGAGTTGTAAATCATCAAAGAAAAAAGATGAATGAGCAAGTATAGGGCTGATAGATTTCATAAGTGGCTTTTATAAAGTTCTTTATAAAATTGCACTAATGAAATGGGAATAGCAAATATTTAGGGTGTATTGGCAGAATAAGGAATAAGAAAAATATTCAAGTGTATCTGGAATTTACACTTGAATATGATTAACTATAAGTGTTGAAAGATGGTTCTACTATCTCCGATTCTTGTCTTTATATACTTCATCGAATGCCTCGTCCTCAGCTTCTTTATAGGACTTCATAGAGCCTCCTATATATGATTTCCCTGTTTCTCTGTCGGTAACAGTTACTACTTTACCGCCAGTTTTAAATAACCCCAAAAATGTTTCTTCTTCTTGGGTTACCTTGTACCGTTTCGAATCATCACTTGCCATAACAGTTAGAATTTTGGTTATAAAAAATACTATAAGCACGGTGAGTGTCTCTAAACTTTTCGGCCAAAAAGTTTAGAGGGGACTCCTCCAATGCAAAGCTACTGAAGGGGTAAGTAAATGCTTATTAGTATTTCTAATGATTTATTGGTGTAAATAATAATATGAATAGCTAAATTGAAAAGTGTAGAATATAATTTTATTTGATTAAGTCAAAACTTGATTAGGCATACTAAACTCTTAACAGTAATGGAATATATTTTTAATGATGCAACACTCGGAACCATATTTGGTATTATCGGAACAATAGTTTTAGGATATATAGCTAATGAGTACTTTTCATATAAACGGAATAAAAGGAAAGTTGAAATAGAAGAAAAAAGAATTGAAGCAAAATACATTCTAAAAATGATGGAAAATTCAAAAAATACTTCAGAAATGCAAAACAATTTATTGTTTCTTACCAAAACTAAATTGATTCGAGATAGAGATGACTTAATTGCTAATTATGCTCATGATAATCCATATTTACTACCAGCTTTTGGTGGTCTAAATTCGTCTCCATCCATGCCAACATTAACAGTCACTAATATTACTAAATCTCCATGTGAAGGGGGGCCAATTGATGGGTGCTGGAAACTTTCTGCAGTAGCAGATATAGGAGAGGTGGTTGGAGTTCATATTTATTATAAGAATAGTTTGGATATTGTATCTGAAGAAACAACATTATCAATTAGATGGGTGTCTGTTTCAAATTCAAACGAAATTGTCTTTTTTGGAGGAGCGGCTTCTATCTCTATGCCTCGGGCTATAGGAGAAGCACATTTAACACTAATGGGGAAATATAATATAGAATATATTCCGGAGAGTGCAAAATGGTACCCTAAATTGGATGAAGTGCACGAGGCTGATGCTGACGCACTTTTTGGAGATTCTGGCTTTAATATCGGTGATGTTAATCCGGGAAAACAAGGTGTTTTAGTTGCACGGTTTTTAGTAGTTAAAACATAGTAGATATTACATAATTAATTAAAACAATATTTCAAGTCTTGACTTTTTGTTATGTATCTATATAATATGGGATAGATTGTAAATCAGCTCCTTTTGTCTTTGAAAGGTTGCAAAACACTCTGGAACTATCGGGGCGTGTTGTAACCTTTTAAATTAATACTAGGATGATTTCAGAATATGGTAAATTTATTTCTCAATATAACTCAATTGTGACGACACTATTAGTTATATGTGCAATAGTTTTAGTTTGTGATTTGATTTGTGAAGAAGTAAAAAAATAGTCAACCCCCGGTTAAAACTGGGGGTTTAATTTATATTCTCTACTATTTTTTAGTGTAAAATGCCACTAAACCCTCTCGAACTCGCCCCATCAATAAGCAACTTTATATAAATATGAAATCTCGGTAGGTTCATAAAATCATCATAGGTAAAGACAGGGTGAAATTCCTTCTCCATCACTTTTGCATCATCAAGCCCTAACCGAAAACAAATAATGGTACCTACATTCCCTAATATGGCACGCCGAACGTCCGGAGCCAATTGCTCCATGAATTGATGAGTGAGAAATAAGCCAACACCAAACTTTCTGATTTCTGACAGCATGGTAGAGAGGGAAGAGGAAAGGAAAGAGTGTGCTTCATCAAGATAGAAATAGAATGGAGTACGTTGTTCCGGAGGAAGTGAAGCCCTTCGCATAGCTGTAACCTGGATAGTAGTTGTGAGGAAACTTCCGATAATGCTTGCTATGTCTTCACCAACAATTCCTTTGGCTAGGCTGCAAAGCAAAATTTTTTGTTCATTCATACACTGTTCAATAGAGATGCTTTCTTTTTGTCCGAAAATTCCACGAAGAGTATCATTGGCAAGGAACACTCCAATCTTGTTTAGGATAGGGAGGATAGTACTTGCTTGGACATTGGGGGTATAGAGTGCATATTCTGTATTCCAGAATGAAAGCACATAGTGATTTTGAGTATGCTGAAGAACCTTCTTCCGGAAGTCTTTATCAACCAATACGGCATGAATATCAAGCAGGGTAGCATTAGGATAATCAAGTAACGTAAGTATCACAAATCGCAAAATGTACTCCAACTTATTCCCCCAATTCTCCTCAAACATCTTTTTAAAAATGAGAACTATTTCAGAGGCAACAAGCTGTTTTTGATGTGGTGGTACATTAAACAGAGGGTTAAAGGCTGGAAGAGATTCTATATTACTGACATCAAATAAAACAACATCTTGTTTCCGGTATTCCGGAATACTTTTTATAACTCTTTCGATAGTGTCAGCATGCGGGTCAATAACACAAATGCCATTTCCTTTGTGTATGTCATCAAGAGCCATATTGCAAAGAAGTGTACTCTTTCCGGTACCAGTTTTCCCAATACAGTATATGTGCTGCAATCTGTCTTGGGGTTTAATACCAAATAGTTGATTTCGGTTTCTCCAATTGGTATAGGCAATAGGGGTGAAGGGTTTTAATTCATACACGTATTTAGTGTACGAACTCTTTACCTGTTTTTATAGAGACAAGAATGTATGACTTTCTTTATAAAACAATCCAAAAATATTTTGCCGGAAATTTTTCAGAGGAGAAGCTAATATTAAGAGATAGTAGATAAATCGTTAAAGAATTGCTTTTTTTGAAGAAAGTGCTGGGATTTTGATTTTTTCTCTTAACTTCGGTACTGTTTTTAGGCGTGACACTAGATAAATGAAAGTGAGAAAAGGTAATAGGTTGTTCTTAGATGATGCTAGATATAGCTCAATCAGTTATTTCTTAAAAGAGCAGGCTACTTTTTTCAATCATTTTGATTTTTATAAAGATAAGAAAAGAGGTGTCTTTCGAGCACCTCTGTTTCTTTGGTTTCGGCACATCTAGTAATAGATTTGCCAGATGGCTAAGAAGAATGCTACAATGGTGACCACATCCGCCAAGATTGCCAACCATTGTATAGCCTTAACCACCTTGCCAGTTTCTCTTCTAAGAGGGGCTGGCTTTTTTAGTTTTAACATGTAGCATTATAAGGTTAAGGTGGAACATCTTATAGGGTGCGCATGGAGAGTATAGTTTTGGGAAAAATCCAATGAGTAAATAATCTTTTGTTTTTTCCTTTACCTGTCAAAGACAATTTAATGGTTTTTAAAAAGGACAAAAAAGAATAGCAGCAAATTTTAATATGGCATTATTTTTTTTATTGAAAAAACCATACTTTATATTGCTATTGTTATAAGTTGCTAAAACAATTATTAGCAATACAATGAATTGAAAATCCTCACTTTACCCAAAAATATTTTGCAATCCAGTTAAAATGCAAAATTTTCCATATTTAGCAAAATGTCAACTAATAAGCAAGAACCAATACACCATCATTTATATAGTGTTGAGGTTTGTTCTGTTTCAAATAGATAATATCTGATATTTAGCATTCAAGTTTTTTTGAAAACTAGCTTATGAACTCCTATTTGGACATTAAGGTAAACATGTGTCTTTATAGGTAAGAATATAGGGTTTCCTTTACAAACGTGGGACTTACGAAACACCAACTCAGATGAGACCATAAAGAGTATTAAAGGTTTGACAATATGCCGCCATTTTTAGCAGGCTATTGTTTTTTAAATACTCAATAATATGGTATGGTAACAAAGCTACACAAAGATGAAAATGACGTAATTCTGTTTGAGCCTAACGAGGGGCAACAAACGTCTTTGTGTAGCAACAAAGAGCCGTCATTGTGTTGTCCCTCATTGAGCTCAAATGAAGATGAGCTTTCAGACGAGGCAATCACTATGCTAATAAATGGACTTGGGCAAGTTCTTCGGGATGCATATAAGGATTTGCTCAGGCAAGGATATGATTTAATTGATGGTCGTATTTGTAAGATAAATCCACAACAGACTAATGAAAGAGAAGAATAAAATAGAAAAAGAGATACTTGCAAAAATCTCTTCCGGACAATATCGAAATGCCTATTTAATTTATAACCGAAAAAGTACAGATGAGGCAGAAAACCAAAAGAATTCAATTGAATATCAAGTAGCAGAGAATGTACGCTATGCTACTCGGGAATATTTAGCAATCGCTCCTTTAACGATTACTGGCTTTTGCATCAATGGAATTATCTCAGAAAAGCACTCCGGGTTTAAGGAAGATTTTGATGTGATTGTGAGTGATGATGGTGTAGTGCAGTATCGGATTGATAGACCCAAATTTCAAAAGGTTTTACGGTTTGCCAGCCAAGGATTAATCAAAGGAGTTATTTGTCTTTGTTGGGATAGAATCAGTCGTAATAAAGGTGATGATACCATCATTCGCAAACTGATGAACAAAGGTGTTGATTTCCGTTTTGTCTATGCTACGTATGATAACTCCAGTTCCGGAGCATTACACATGGATATAGATGGTATGTTCTCTCAGCATCATTCGAGGGTAACAAGCGAAAAGGTGAAGTTGGCAACGTGGAATAATAGAGATAAAGGTATATGTACCTTTCTTGCACCAATAGGGTATTTAAATACAGGTACTATGGATAATAAACCATTTGACCCAGTTCGCGCACCCGTCATTAAAAGAATGTTTGAATTGTATGCCACTGGTACATGGAGCATAGCAGACATTGCTCGCTATGCGGCTGACCAAGGACTCACAACGATACCTACTCGCAAAAAAAGGACAAGGGCTGAAATATTAGATGAGACTGTAGACCCCAAGGACATGCCTATGGTTTCCAGTCCACTGCAAAAAAGTCATGTAGGAAGAATTTTATCTAATCCTTTTTATATTGGAAAGATACTCAATTCACAAGGAGAATATATTCAGAGTATTAGTCACAAACCCCTAATATCGGAGAAATTATTTGAGAAAGTTCAAGAGCAACTGACCACAAAGAAAACAAGTATCCATTACACTCAAAAACTCGACTACCCGTTTCGTGGTGTAATTCGCTGTGCTGAATGTAAAAGGGTGTATACCCCTTATCTTAAGAAGGGTACTGTATATTATCGCTCGAAATGCGATTCTAGCTGCCTAAACACATTTAGGAGTTTTAATTTACCTTTTATGTTAGAGAAAGTACAGGAGAAGCTACAAACCCTTTATTTCACTGAAGCAGAAATCAAAAGAATTGATATTCAAGTTGACAGCACTCTGACCCAACCAAAAGAGAAGCAACAAAAGGAAACTGACCAATTAGACCGGAAGAAACGAAAGATTCAGGAAGACCTTTCATATTTAGAAAGCAACAAACTAGCTCTTTTGAAAGGTGGTGTATATTCTCCGGAATCTTTTATTGACGAAGTTACTCGACTGAAAGATGAACTACTCTCTTTGCAAACCAAAAGAGTACTTTCAGAGGATGAACAGATTGAAAATCTGAACCAAGCCAAAAAACTTTCCGAACTCCTAAAAAGCCTTACAGAGCTTTACGGATTTATGAAAATAGAGCAAAAAGAGGAAGTGGTCAGAAATATCTTTTCCGAACTTTCTTTTTCTGGAAAAGCCTTGAAAATTAAGCTCCAATCAGGATTTGAGTGCTTAAAAAGGCGAGTCGTCCTATCATGCTCTCAGGAAGATTGGATTCCTGAATTGATTAATAACGAAAATGATATCACAGCCGCTATTAATAACATAGAAAACTTACTAAATAACAAAAACAAAGATGACTTTATGAAATAGGTTCTTAGTATCGCATTTTAAGGAAGCGAGTAGTTGTAAATTTAGGAATATGAGGTTCAAATCTCTTCAGTTCTCCAAACATATTCTTAATTAACAGGTTTGCATTTTCATCCAAAGTGAAAGAACCGTCACGTATAGGTTCAATGTATTCATAAATTGCCCAGGTGATGTTGTTTAAAAACTCAGTAATGTTGCTTATGTGATAATTAAAGATGTCATCATGAAACCATTCATAGAATTCCGGAAGCATTAAATATGCTTGTTCTTCTGATATGGTAATAGAATGGTTAGCCAAAATGGCTATTAAGTCCCTAATTCTTCTATCTAACCGTATAAACCCATGTTTGGAAATATCACCACAGATTTTGATAAAGGAAATTCTACGAATTTCCAAGGTTAGCTCTGTATCTATAGAAGGAAGCCAAACATTATCGACAACACTGATTCCATTTAGCCATGAAATAAAAGCCTCAGTGGCTTTTTGTAGCTGTTTTTGACCATTAATATTATAAATTTGTGGAGCGTGGTAAACCCCACGAATATAAGCAAGATAACCGAGGTCTTTATCCTCGTCTTTTAGTTGATTTAACCCTAAAACTGGTCTTTGGGGGCCAGATAAAAGCTCGACTAGTAATATATTGAAAAACTTTTGATGGACTTCAGCATGTGGCCGAACGACAACATCCTTATCTGCATACGGAATTTCTAAAATGCTATTACTGACCATACCATTAATCATATTTACTGTGGCGTACAGGGCAGTAATTTCGCTTTCAATATTTTGCTGAATATTTGATTTCATAAGATATTTATAATTAGTTACTTATTCTTTAATAATTACTGATGAAAAGTTAGGTTTTCATCTACAATATATCAAAATTGTAACTATTATTTGAGTAGTTAAGAATAACACTTTTACCAGAATGGAAAAGAGGATAACAAAAGAAGAGTTTTTAGAAATTTTAAAAGACCCTCCCGCCAGTTTTGTTAGAACATCTAATATAGGGGAAACTATATGCTTTGAAAACCTAACTTTCAAATACTTTCAGTTTAACTATGAAATCGAAATTGAGCGACATGTTTCTTTTATGAATGTTCAATTTGATAGTGTGACAATTCGGGGGCTAAAGACCACAAAGAATGTAACTTTTCAAAATGTGATTTCTAGTAAAAACTCGTATAGCTTTATTGAGATTGAAGCGAAACAGCTAAACTTTACAGGCTTTAGTAAATTTGAAGGAGGGCTTAATATTGAAAACTGCAAAATAGATTTTTTGAGCTTTTCATATATGCACTTTGATAATCATGTAGTTATTTCAAAATGTACTCTTGAAGAAGTTGTTCTTGCCGCCAATTTCCACGCAATATTTTTTTCATCAAATAGTATAAGAAATTTAAGAGTATACGGTGGAAATATTAATGAATTCCATGTTTCCTCTGGGGATTCGGAGTATTTAGGGATATATGGCCCTGTAAATGTAAAAGAAACTTTTATTTCTGGTGGTAATATTGGTTTAATTCATATAGACTCTGCTGGTTTAGACAAATTGAACATCAAGAATTATGATGGTAAGTATGCTAATTTGCAGGTAGATACAATTAAAATTGTTAATACTGGTAAAAATCACCTTACGAATATTACTTGTTTACTCCTCAAAAAACTTCAATATGCGGAGGGGTTTGCGTCAAAAGAGTCTATATTTAGGGTTTACGATGTAGGTCTTGAAGATTTAACCTTTTCAAATTTTATTAACTACGGGCAAATTAACCTCACAAATGTAGAGATTTCAAATACACTATCATTTGCCAGCTCAGACGTTGGAAAGCTCTCGTTTATTGCTTGCAATTTAGAAAATGCTTCTCTGGATTTTAGTAAATCGAAAGTAATAGAAACATTTATAATTGGTTCTGACTTTCCAACTAAGTTTAAAGAAGGCAATAGTGAAGAAGATAAAGTAGAAGCATATGGTCAGATTAAGAAGACTTTTGAAAACCGAGGTGCACAAAAGAATGCATTAGAGTATTATTCTTTAGAAATGAATGCATTGTCTAATACTGATGCGGTTAAAAAGAATTTTTGGGAGCGGTTTAACTTGTTGTTAAATTGGGCTTCTACCAATCATGGGGTAAGTTGGAAGCGAGGTTTTATTTCTACTGTTTTAATATCGGTTGGTCTTTACACGCTCTATATTTGTTCACTATCAGCATATGTATTTAATCCATGGGAAGCAGAATACCGAAAAGAGTTCTGGGAGGTCGCATCCTACTATTTTGAGTTCATTAATCCGGCTCATAGAGCTGATATAGTTTCAACCAATTTGAATATTTCTCCCCCAACTTCACTTTCAAGGTTTGTTGAAGGGGGAAGTAGAATCATTATGGCATACCTCATTTACCAACTAATCCAAGCCTTTAGGAAGCACGGGAAAAAGTGAAATACTATTTTTAATAAAAGTATCTGTCATGCAAATAAAGTATTATTAAAACTAATAAGCATTTGGTATGTGTTGCGGCATTTTTACAATATGGCTCTAGTATAGTTGTCTATTGTAAATTATAAACCATTTGCCAAATGAAAAACCTAACCAAAACGGTATCATGCTGTATCATAGCCATACTTTCCATTATAAATTCTTCCTGTAATCTGTTTAAGGAAGAAATCAGAGAAGACACTTCATTTTGAAAGGAAATATTGGAAATAGTCCCGCAAAGTACTATTGACGAATTACGAGACTATGGAATTGACATTCATGAAGGTAATCGTCCGCCTAATGTAGAAGGGTTATTCTTACTCAACCCTACAATTTTAGTTCGTGATTTCGGCACTTCGGGTAGAGTCTTTGGGTAGGACGTGTTTTTTTCTTCTTATAGAACAATGACATAACTATCTATATATGAGTTATTAATGAAAAGAAGTGTAATTTTACAAATCGAAAGAAGAAAATATGGGTCTAGGAATTTGTCAGGGTAGGGGGTGAAATTATAGTCGAGATTAAGAAGTTAAGCTGCATATAGCCAAGTGAGATAGTATATAATAGACCGACAATAGATTTCAGGAGCATAAAAGAGAGAAAAGTGGTATCTTCGTTTAGCATTTAAAATAATCCAAGGCAATGAATCTAGGTAGATTACTTTCTTTAGAGGTGGTATTGGAATTTGAGGTGGCTTTTCCGGGAGAGGAAAAAAGAAGTGTAGAGGATTATTTGTATGGAGCAAGTCGAGACATGGTACTGAAGGCATCTACCATATTCCTCGCATTTAAAAACCATGGTTCTATATATACCACAAAGAGGTTTTTTGAAACCTTTTTTTGTGCAGAGAATAATGTCTTGGCTAATGAGATATATAAACGGGTAAGGAGGATTGAAGAGCGTGGTACTGTAATTCAAATAATTAATCCGTATTCGAGCTTAAAGCTTTTTGAGTTAGTTTTTAAAAAACCGGAGGAGGTAGATATACAAACTCAGTCTGAATTTGAAATAAACCTATTTAAAGCTTATTTGGTTTTAAATTCGGAACTTACAGCAAAGCAAAAGGTTGCCATGCAATCAACAAAGGCATTAGGAGAAGGGGGTAGTAATATGTATTTTCCTTTAGTTTTCTTTTGCTCTGAATATCCATTGTTTGATAAGACCAATTTTGCAATCAGACAAGTTTGGTTGGTACAGACAATTAAAGCTATGTATCTGTTCAAATTTCTTGAAGGAAATACAAAAACGGATGCTCTATTTAAAGAATTTCTTGCTCACTTTGGCTGTAGTTCATGGTCTGAATATTTAACAGCGTTGCTTTCACTTACAAGCTCTGTTGCTGAGAATGAGAGTGAACAAAATATAGATATTAGAATTCCACAGGATAGTGATTTTGAGAGAAACTGTGAATTTATTGAAAAATTAATGATTCAGCCAGTTGATGATTTTGATAACTATGATTTTCTATCCTTAAGAGGCAAGCCCGTCTATAAAATAGGTGAGGGTAGGTACAGAATTATATTTAATCTCTTTGTTGTAGAAAAGATATTTAAAGGGATGTACTTTGTTTTAAGAGAATTAAATGAAACATTACCACAAGAATCCAAGATAAGAAATATACGGAGTACTTATGCGTACGAATTTTCTGAAAAAGTTCTATTATATAATGCGATAGAATCAATATTCACAGATAAAAGTATAAAACTGTCGGGTAGTCAAATAGTAGATGCTGGAATTGATGGGGGGACTGATTTTTATGTTAGGAAAGGTAAAAATATTCTACTTTTTGAAACAAAGGATTTTTTGATAGCAGCAGACAAAAAAATGAGCTTTGATTATGAAGTATATGAAGAAGAATTTGGAAGGATATTGGACTATGAGATTTCTGAAAACGGAAGGCAGAAATCCAAGGCTGTTGTGCAACTGGGAAATAGTATTGTTAAAGTTTTAAATTGCGAGATTGATTTAGATAAGAACTATAACTATAAAGATGTGTTCATATATCCAATTTTGGTGACGCACGACTTTCAGTATGATGTCTCAGGATTTAATGAATTAATTAATTCTTGGTTTCAAGATGAATTACAAATTTTGAAGGGAGATGGGTTTTTTGTAGATAAGGTTAGGCCTTTGACTGTAATTAATATTGATACACTATTATATTTTCAAGGGGTTCTAAAAGAAAAATTATTTCTCCCTAAAGTAATAGATGATTATCATGAATTTAAAAAAGTGCCTAAAGTCAAAACTAAAATTAAAACAAGAAGCCAGTTGGGAGAATATCAGAATTGGTATCAAGGGCAAGTACTTGATAGACTGGTTTCTTTCCATCCATTTATAGAAAGAGTGGTAAAAAGAAATAATCTTTGGGTTGGTCCATCGATAGGTGAAGAAATTAGCCCAGAATTATTTAAGGAGTTATAAGTATTATTACACTTGCATCTTTCTGTAAGTCAGTAAGATAATAGTACTGTGTAAAAAGAGGAACTTATACGTTGTTTTTTAAAGATGAGTTTAAATACAGAAAGTGGCCTGAACTTGTGCTATTTTTAGCCACTAAATGTAAAGAGAGTCACATGCAAACTGTGCAATCTCACAGTAATTTCAAAGTTCAATCTAATTTATGGGAGAGTGCAAATACAGCAGATATTGCTAAAATAATTGACTTTGCACTTACTGAATTCTATGTTCATTTAGACAGAGCCAAAATACCAAGTAAGCAAGTCCATATTACAAGTTCTTTTTCAAAGACACCTCCTACAGACTTTCCGGAAATATTCAATACAAAAGCATTTGCTTTCATATATCTAACTGCAAAAAATAGAAATTGGAGCCAGTATGTTTCTGAATTTTCCCATGAGATATGTCACTTCATTATAGATTCAGACAATTATAACAAACACCACCCCTTTGGATGGATAGCAGAATCTTTCTGTGAGCTGGCATCATGGTTTGTCATTCATGAAATGAATATAGGATGGCAAATATTTCCTCCGAATGATGAGTTGTTGCAAGAATTTGCACAATCTGTAAAGGATTACGCTGATAACACATTCCCATTACAAGAATTTGACTCTCAGAAGCCCTTTAGTGAGTGGATAGGTGATAACCTTCCAGAGCTCTCTAAAAACAGGTATTTGCGGCATAAGAACGTAATTGTCGCAGCTCAACTTTTCCCTTTGTTTATTAACCAAACAAGTCTTTGGATGGCGGTGCAGTATTTGAATCAGGTTGTTATTTATGATGAAACCACATTGGAAGATTTTCTCTATCAGTGGAAAGATGTTTTACCAACAGAGTTGCAAGATTCATTTAATGAAGTGATAAAGCTTTTTTGTGTAAAAGAAGAAAAAAGCTAATTGTTCTACGCTGTTTAAAGCTTTTTTACTCATCCAAGATGATGTGTAATCAAATTACTTTTGCATTGACTAAAGAAAATTTCTAACTTTAGATTAAGATTCACAGTATCATTTGATTAAACGTAACTATTGACCTTAATTTTTACCATTATGATTAAATTGAATACTCTTTTTAGGTATTGCCTGTTTTTATCAGTTAGCATTTTATTGAGTAGCTGCGTAGCAGGGCTGCTTCGCGTATCAGTAGGTAGAGTAGTAGTGCAAACTACTGCAAGGTCTTTTATTTCTAGTACTGCTCGTATAGCCAGAGTGGCTGCAGCAAGGGGTACAAGTAGTAATATTTTAGTAGGAGGATTGACAGCTATGGCTTTAGATGCAAGCGGTCAAGAAATAGTAGTTACAGACCCAGAAGCATTAAATATGATGCTTGGACAACTGTCTATCCGTCAAGTGCCAGGCAAGAGACCTGTATTGTATGAAGTACAAAGTAATGTTTCGCTTGCTGAACTGGAGATAAAAAATGGCAAAATCATCAGTTTAGAAACAGGGGAATCTATAGATATCCCTTCGGATGTATATTTCGCTCACAGATATATTGGTGTCAGGTCTTATCCTGCTTCGAATGCCTCAGTTGTTTCTAATGTAGAAAAGGGAGGAATGGTTGTTATGCTCGAGAAAGGTGAACAGTGGCATATAGTTAAGCATACTAAAGATGGCAAAGAGGTAAGAGGTTTTGTAGCTGCGTCAGCCATTAGCCCTCTTAGAGAGGTAGAAGGTGGAATAGGAGGTAGTGTAATACAACCTTTTAATGATTCTCCTATCAAGGAATATACTCGTACCGATGAATATGATTGTGCGGAGGCTAGAACAGGTAATGCAATGTTTCATAATAAAACTAACATGAGAATGGCAGTTGTTGTTGTTTCTGCATATGTGCCAAGCGACTGGGTGGGATTACCCGGCTATATTCGTCCAGAGAAACATTTGTCATTGGCTCCGGGAGAATCTAAAGAATTGTATAATTTGAAGTCTGACATTTATGAGTACGCGGCTAACTATAATAGAAATGCAATCCCCTATAGCATAGGCGGTCAGTTTAGAATAAAGACCTGTGAGGATACGAATGTTAACATACGACTATAAAAAGCCCCTTAACTAAATTGTTAAGGGGCAAGAACTTACGCTCTCCGGCTGAAAACTTTGGTGTGCTTATACATCATTCCGAGTTCGTATACCCATTGTATGGGAGTATTTGAGATAAACCACTTTTGTTTGCGGAAGTCGAAATAAGCCATAATCAAACTTTTATTTCCGTATTCATCATACGTAGGAAAGATACTTACCGGACTTACCACCGCCTGGAGGTTACCAAAACTATCAGTCATCTGAAGTTTTGGACTAACGGGCAAGGCACCGGCTTCTCCATTCAACTGTCTTGAAATAAGTGACCAGAGATTGTTTGCCATATTCTCCAAGGGGAAGTGTCCTCCCTCTGCATATAAAGAAGGGATATACTTTTTGTGGTATGAATAGTCATCATTTTGAAAAGTATAAGATGCAAACTGGTCTACTCTAATTCCCTTAGAGTGTTTTACAATGTATGAGGCAGATGAGCCAGTACCATCCTCTAAGTGTTCTACATAGCAGTACCTTTGCAAATTGGCAGCAGCAGATTGCCCAAGCGACTGAAATACAGAAAAGGACAGAATAATAAGCAGTATTTTTTTCATCGTTATTGATTTTTGATTGAACATTAATCTGCTTATGTTGTATCACGATGTGCCAAAAAGTCAAGTGGCTTATATTGAGTAAATTATATTCTTTTTTTTCGTGAAATTTGTCTGCGGGAAATTGTAAAAAATAAAAACTGGCATTAAGCCAGTTCTAACATTACCGTTCGTGCGGATAGCACAAGACACAATTGTTATAGTTGAAGTCATCAGGGTCAAACTCTCCGGATTCAAGCATTTCTTTATTTACTGAATCAATAAAGTACAATTTGGTACCGTTCTCATTTTCAAAAACTTGTAAATAATCAAGTCCTCCTAATTCTGTAACGGCTTTTCGAGTGTCAGAGAATATTTGTAAGATTTCTTCCAGAGGAATAGTTTCATGTACTTCTCGACTAACAAGCATTTTGCCCTTAAACAGGTATGTACCTTCACACTCCTGCGCTTTCCGTATCCATTTTGCCATATTATATTTTTATATGGCAGTATATTCCTGTTTTCGAACAGGTCAAGGATATGAACAGATACATAATAGTTTGAAGTAAATTATATTTACTTCTTCTTCAGTAATGAAGGATATAGAATAGCTGTGTCAAGCGTTAGTTAAGCAACTCATCTCTCACTGTCTTAATTGCATTGTCATACTTTTCAATAGGTATATCTAAATGACTGTCAAAGTCTATCTCATTAAATGCTTTGAATACAAAAACTAAAGGGTTTATATCCAAAGCGTCACATATTTTTCTTAGGGTAGGTAATTCGGGTTCAATACCTTTTTCTATATTACTAATATGACTTTGAGGAATGCCAGTTTTTAAAGATAGTTCTATTTGAGTTATTCCTTTTTCGCTTCTAATCTTTTTTAATGCTTGTCCAATAATCGCCATGTTTTTGCCAATCGGGCAATTTATAATTAAGTAAGTAATCAATTAAAACACTGTGCAGGAATTTCACATCCTTTTGTACTAAAGGAGGTAAATCCGATAGTACGGCATAAAACATTTGACGGAATTTCCCAATCCACATACGGAGGTCTTTCTCACTTTTGATTGTGATTTCTCTGTTTTCTGCCAATTCTTTTAGGCTACAGTAAATATCGTAATTTCGGTACTTTAAATGCGGGATTATTTTTGAAAATAATATACGCATTTCGCTTTCTATTTCTGTGTAAAATTTCGTATTCATATATAAGCTAGAAGTTTAATTTGCTGTTTTAAGTACATGTAAAAAAATCCTACGAAACCTACCACTTCAGTCAAAATCGGGAATGAGAAGTACTCCTTTTTGATGTGTCGTCGGAACTGTAAAATCCTATCAGGGGCTGCTTTTGTTTTGAAAATACTGGAATTTTCCATAGTAATATTTTTTGTATGTTAAACAAATCTATAGGCAATATAAGAACAAAAAATATATGCTCAAACATATATTTGCTTTTTTTTGTATTTTTAATATAGTGGTAGAGGAGAGATGCTTTCTATCTCTTTGTAAAATTTCGGAAAACATAAAGCTGTCGTGACTTTTGCGGCAGCTTTTTCTTATGATTGTTTCTCTTGAAGGTCCAACATAAACTTTCCTTTACAATCTTGTCTCTTTTTTCTCATTTCTATAGTTGCTATCCTATACACATGGAACATGGGAGTCGACCGTTTCCAAATAGGTTACGAACATTCCGTAAAACAGCGGGATTTCAACAACAGTACGTAGCAAAACTATTAGGTCTCAATAATCACCCGTCGCTCTCAGCGTGGGAGCATGGAAAACAAATGCCAAATGGTATGCACTTGATTAAACTCTGTATTCTGTACAATACCACTCCTTCAGAACTCTATCCAGACTTGTATGAAAAAATAAAACAGACAATTGTACCTAAAACACTATAATCCGGAATCAAGTGTTTTATGAACTGACCTAATACAGTTTGTTTCAATACTCATTACAGGGGTATGCTTTTTAACCGTGCTTGCTTTTTATTGAAATTCCGGAACGTTCGTTCGTAAATCTACAAAAAAATAAACGTCTAACGAACGTTTATTTTTTATTTATCAGCTAACCAATTACGTGATATGAAAGCAATCAAAAGCTATCTGTTCACACCAAACGAAATACAACTTGCACACGAATTAGCACAGGTACTGGATGACCAAAAATCACTTAACTTCTATTTACATTGTGCGAAAAAATACCCTCACGAATACTTACTGGTGACATTAGCTCACGTTTCTTCCTTGCCGAGTCATTCCATCAAAACGACCAGAGCAAGGCTCTTCACGAGCATTATCACCAAATCAATTTATAACACAAATGACTATACTTGGGATTAGTGTAGGGACAACGCTCACGGGGATTTGCATTATGCAACGGGGGAAACTGATAGATTGGCAAGCTCATAAATATCAGACCAAATGGTCTGATGAAAAATTGCAAGCTATTGTTAACCAGTATAGAGAGTATTTCAAGAACAACCGCATAGATGCCGTCATGGTGAAGGTACCGTTACTTCGATATCATAACGAGGAAATCACTCTGATTTTACAGAAATTAGAGGAGATTGTCCGAAAGTATGGTATCACAAAGTATGACCTTATCACACAGGTTGAAATAAAAAATAAGTTCTTAATTCGCAATACTGATGAGTTGATTGAGTGTACTGTGAAGAAATTTCCGGTACTGCAACAGACGTTTCGCAAAGGGGAGCATAACAATCATAAATACTATCGGAAAATATATGAAGCTGTGATGAGTGCATATATTTTCTCTCTGCAATTACAATTTAATAGTGAGTAACAAAAAACGCAGCTTAGTCGCTGCGTTTTGTATTGCAACTATATCTTGCAAAAGATGACACTTTTTGTGCAATGGTATAAGTTAATCTCTGGATATATACGTATCTAAATCGTCAAAACCATCAATTTTTTTAAAGAAACTCGGCTTTGCTTTTCGTGGTACATCAGCATTCTTACGAAGGTCCATAGAACCCATATCTTTAAAATAGACAATTTCAACTTTCTTATTAAGTTCTTGTACTACTTTCATGCCACTCACAAAATCAGCATCATTAGACACTAAAATTGCCGTATCAAACTTATTTAACGCAGCCATACCAACTAGGTCAGCAGTTAGTTTTGTATCAAGATTTTTCTCTTGTAGGTTTCCTTTTGTTCCATTTACGGTTGCATAGTGAACAGTAACCCCCTGAGTTTTTTCAATTAAACTGTAGTACTTCATTGCGAATTTGTACCTGTTTTTGTCTGCTTCATCTCCGGTCATAAGATATGCTGGTGGTGGAGCACAATAGAATCCAATGTAGACAATGTTTCTATTTCCAGCCAGTTTTTTCGCAAGGTGCTCTGGGCTGTACAAAGAATTCCACCAGTATTGACCCGTCTTTTGCAATTTTTTTATGGATTGCAAAACATTGCTATTGTCTATAAATATAGCGACACGATTTGTCATGTCGGGTATTGTATCATAAAAAACAAAACCCCCAAATGGGGGCTTGTTACTTATAAGCACCGAAGTACCTATAAGGATTTGTTTACATATATGAGTGTATACAACCTTATCTCCTTTGTCAACTATATTGTTGATAACTAACTTAGTTGGAAGCTAGCTCAATCACTGCGTTTTTGTGTTCTCCACAGTCTTGTATCAATGTAGTTGTCATGAAAGTCCAAGAACCGATATGTTCGTAGAGTAACAAAGAGGAGTGAACAGATAATTAAACAAAAAATGGTATATAGCTTTGAAGGTGTAATATTGCCTTTTAAAGCCATAAAAAACTCCGACAGCTTATATCCATATATAGTAACGATTAGAAGTATAAGCGGGATAAGATATGTACGTCCTTTAGAATGAAATTGATTAAGCGTACTAATTATCAAAGCGAAGAAGCAGAGTATTGTAGATACAACAATGCTACACACTAGAGCTAAAAGTATAAGACGAATTGAGCCAGATTGGATGATACCACTGACGTATTCCAGAAAGCCCCAGGTTACTAATCGATACGGTACCCAAAGCAGTACTCCCGCAACAAAATAAAAAACGGCATATTCTCCGTATCGTAAAAAAGTTTTCATGGCTATAAGGGGTATAGGTTTGAGTACCATAAAGTTATGTATTTTTGTCTTAGGGATAAGAATGTAAAGCAAACTTTGTCTTCTTGTCTCTATCGGACACCCCCACATACTTTGTACGATAAGAATAGAAATATTCTTTAATACAAAACTAAATACTACGTATGGAAACAGTTAAACAAGTAGGGATATGGATACGTGTCTCTACAGATATGCAAGTACAAGGTGAAAGCCCAGAACACCATGAACAGAGGGCACGGTTCTATATACAGTCACGGGGGTGGGAGGTCGTAACGGTGTACCGTCTTGATGCCGTAAGTGGCAAAGAGGTAATGCCGCACCCGGAGGCCCAGCGCATGATAAAAGATATTCGTAGTGGAAAAATTACGGGATTAGTCTTTTCTAAACTGGCACGTCTTGCAAGAAATGTTAAGGAGTTACTTCAGTTTTCCGAAATTTTTAGAGAAGAAGAGGCAGATTTAATTTCTTTGTCAGAGAGCATTGATACGAGTTCTGCGGTGGGAAGAATGTTCTTTGTCCTCATGTCTGCTATGGCAGAATGGGAGAGAGAAGAAATCTCAGGTCGTGTAGCCGATTCAGTACCAGGTAGAGCTGAGGCGGGTAAACCGTTAGGAGGACAGGCGAGCTTTGGCTATAAATGGAATAAGTGGAGATTGGAAATTGACCCCACTGAGGCACCAATCAGAAAACTAGTATATGAATTATTCATACAACATCAGCGAAAAAAAAGAGTTTCAACAATCCTAAATGACCTTGGTCATCGAACACGTAATGGTTCTAAGTTTTCTGATACCACTGTAGATAGACTGCTTCGAGACCCCACAGCTAAAGGAGAGCGACGGGCGAACTATACTAAGAGTTTGGGGGATAATAAGCAGTGGATTTTGAAGCCTAAAGAAGATTGGGTAACAGTATCATGTCCGGCAATTATTGATGCCGAAACATGGGATAAATGCAATCAGATTTTGGATGAGCAAGCCGCGAGAAATAGGCGTTCGGGCAAAAAAACGCGATACCTGCTTGCTGGATTAGTCAAATGTTCATGTGGTAAAACAATGTATGTTATTAGCTCTGCTCGGAACTATACCTGTACGAAGTGCAAGAATCGCATATCAGTAGATGACTTAGATGAAATCTATCAAGAGTATCTCAGAGGTTATCTACATGATGTAGAACCAGTGACCTATCTTAATGAAGGAATGGTGTTGTTACAAGAAAAAGAGCAGCTTTTGGAGACTACCCAAGAGAAACGTAAAAAACTTCGTAAGCAAATGGACGCATTGATTCCGCTTCGGTTAGAAGGGGAATTAGATAAAGAGCACTTTGCAGAGTTGTATAAACCCTTAGAAGAACAGGTACACCAACTAGATGTATCTATTCCAGAGCTTGAAGCTGAAGTTGATTATTGGCGTATTCAACTGACTACATCTGATGCGGTTTTAAGTGAAGCAAAGACTCTGTTTAATCAGTGGGAGATTATGAGTTTTGACCAAAAGAGAGGAATCGTTGAGACAATCACCGAATTCATTACGATAGATAAAGAGGATATTACAATATCGCTGGCATATCTCCCTCCTTCTTCAAATACACAAAATAGTCAACACAACCTCAGGGATTCATGCTGGCGATCAACATGAAGCTGGCCGGGTATTCTACCGCCAGGCGGGTTCGCGAAATAACCACTTTTCTTTCTTCCAGCGGTTGGCGCATGACCTCCAGAACGGTCCGTTTAAATTCCGGCAGCTCATCCAGAAACAATACCCCGTTATGGGCCAGTGAGATTTCTCCGGGCTGGGGGAAGCTCCCGCCGCCTACCAGCGCTGCATCTGAAATGGTATGGTGGGGGTTCCGGAAAGGGCGCCTTGAAATTAAAGAAGAAACTTTGTCGAGCTTGCCGGCTACCGAGTGAATTTTAGTGGTCTCGAGTGCTTCGGTGAGGGTAAGCGGGGGTAAAATGCCCGGCAAACGTTTGGCAAGCATGGTTTTTCCTGCCCCCGGCGGACCGATCATGATGGCATTGTGCCCTCCGGCGGCCGCTATCTCCAGTGCGCGTTTGATATTTTCCTGCCCCTGTACATGCGAGAAATCTGCTTCGTAGTCGTTTACCGTATGGAAGAAGAGGTCGCGGGTATCGGTGACGGTTGGAGGAATATCTTTTTCGCCGGTAAGAAATTCTACCGCTTCCCTCAGGGTTTCCACGCCAATAACGTCCAGGTTGTTAACGATAGAGGCCTCCAGGGCGTTTTCTTTGGGCAGGATAAAACCTTTCAGCTTTTTGGCCCGTGCTTCTATAGCTATAGGCAAAACGCCCCGGATAGGCCGGAGTTTTCCGTCGAGCGACAGCTCCCCCAGGATAATATACTCTTTCAGGTCTTTTTCATAAACCATGTTTCCCCCTGAAGACAGGAGGCAGATGGCAATAGGAAGATCATAAGCAGAGCCTTCTTTACGGATATCGGCAGGGGCGAGGTTGATGATGGTTTTGTACCTCGACTGATCATAACCGCCGTTTTTAAGGGCGGCATCTATACGCTGAAGGCTTTCACGTACGGCATTGTCAGGCAGGCCTACTACGCTCAGTCCGAATCCGCCTTTCAGTACACTGATTTCTACCGTTATAAGTGTGGCGCTGACGCCGTACACAGCGGCCCCGTTAGTTGTGGATAACATAATTTTATAGGTATTGTAGTGTTACAATAAAACAAAAACAAGCTCTGCAAAGTTCATGTAAGCATTGGGTTTTTCTTCATGTTCAATAGCTGATCTCACCCGCATTTTGAGCTGCCGCAGTCCTTGCAGGTCAGGCAGCCTTCCTGGTACATCAGGTTGGTCGAGTTGCAGTTCAGGCATTTCTGTCCTTTTACTTCTGTCTCGTCGGGAATAAACTTCTTAAGGGCTCGCACTACCCCGTTTTTCCAGGTGTTGATCGACTCGCTGTCCAGCTGGAGGGAGTTGATCAGCTCTACTACCTTTTCAGTAGGCATTCCGTGGCGCAGAACTCCCGAGATCAGCTTGGCGTAATTCCAGAATACCGGGTCAAATTTATGGGATAACCCCTCAATGGTGGTTTTGTACCCCCGTTGATTGGTGAACCGGAAGTCGTAACGGGAATTTCCTTCTTCGTCGCGGTTTTTAATGATCGAGCCCTCATTGACCCAGCGGGGAAGCAGGATACCGTCTTCGTCATCGGCGAGCCCGGTGAAAATTTCATAGGGCCGGTCGTCGATCTTACCAATAAAGGCGATCCACTTTTCTTTTTTGTTCTGGAACCGTACCACATCGGCCTCCAGCACCTGCGGGCGCTTGAGAGGGAAGGGCATATTGCCGTCTTTTTTGGTTTCAGTAGCACTGACCAGCACACCCGAACGGGAGCCGTCGCGGTACACCGTAACCCCTTTGCAGCCGGCCTCCCAGGCCGTAATATACAGCTCATTGACCAGGTCTTCGCTGGCTTCATTGGGAATGTTAATGGTCACCGAGATAGAGTGATCCACCCATTTCTGGATCTGTCCCTGCATTTTTACCTTGTTTACCCAGTCCACATCGTTAGAGGTGGCCTTATAGTACGGCGACTGCTCGATCAGCTCGTTGATCTCCCGGTCAGAAAAGTTTTTTGCAGTATCTATGCCGTTTACCTCCATCCAGGTTTTGAACTTATGATGGAACACCACGTACTCTTCCCAGGAGTCGCCCACTTCATCTACAAAATCTACCCGCACATTCTTATCGTTGGGGTTTACTTTTCTTCGTCTTTTGTATACCGGCATAAAGACCGGCTCAATGCCTGAGGTGGTCTGGGTCATGATTGACGTACTGCCGGTGGGGGCAATGGTCAGCAGGGCGATATTCCGGCGGCCATACTCCTGCAGGTCATTGTACAGGGCAGGGTCAGCCTCTTTTATCCGCAGCAGGAAGGGGTTGTTCTTTTCTTTGTCTGCACAAAAGATCAGGAAAGCCCCCCGTTCTTTAGCCATTTCCACAGATGCCCGGTAGGCCGAAAGCGCCAGCGTCTGCTGCACCCGGACAGAAAACGCGATACCTTCTTCACTTCCGTAGCGGATGCCCAGAGCAGCCAGCATGTCGCCTTCAGCGGTGATGCCTACCCCGGTTCTTCTGCCCTCCCGGGCTTTGTCGCGGATTTTAAGCCACAGGTTTTTTTCTATTCTTTTGATTTCCCCGTCTTCCGGATCCTGGTCTATTTTGTCGAGTATAGCATCAATCTTCTCCAGCTCCAGGTCAATGATATCGTCCATCATCCGTTGGGCCGCGTTCACGTGCTTTTTAAACAGGTCGAAATCGAACCGGGCCTCAGGGGTGAACGGGGCGGTTACGTAAGCGTAGAGGTTGATGGCCAGCAAACGGCAGGAGTCGTAAGGGCACAGGGGGATTTCCCCGCACGGATTGGTAGAAACCGTTCTGTACCCCGAGTCGGCATAGCAGTCGGGCAGCGATTCCCGGATGATGGTATCCCAGAAAAGAATGCCGGGCTCGGCCGATTTCCAGGCGTTATGAATAATTTTTCGCCAGAGCCTGCCGGCCTCAATTTCTTTCCAGCTGAGGGGTTTGGCACTGAATGTAGGATATTTCTGGATATACCTGCCGTTATTTTTAACGGCATGCATAAACTCGTCGTCGATACGTACCGAAACATTGGCACCGGTGATTTTCCCGGCTTCCAGCTTGGCGTCTATAAAATCTTCCGCGTCGGGGTGGTTGATCGAAACCGATAGCATAAGCGCTCCGCGGCGACCGTCCTGGGCCACCTCGCGGGTAGAATTGGAGTACCGTTCCATAAAAGGAACGAGTCCTGTAGAGGTCAGTGCCGAATTTTTTACCGGGGAGCCCTTCGGCCGGATATGCGAGAGGTCGTGCCCCACGCCGCCGCGCCTTTTCATGAGCTGCACCTGCTCCTGGTCTATCTTCATGATACCGCCATACGAATCACCGCCGTCACCGTCGTTTCCAATTACAAAACAATTGGAAAGCGAGGCGATCTGGAAGGGATTACCGATACCGGTCATGGGACTGCCCTGGGGAATGATGTACCGGAAATCTTTGATCAGGTCGTATATTTCCTCGTAGGGCATCGGGTTGGGGTAGCGGGCCTCTATCCGGGCTATTTCACCGGCGATCCGGTGGTGCATGTCGGCCGGAGATTTCTCATAGATATTGCCTTCCGAGTCTTTGAGCGCATACTTGGTCAGCCAGACGCGTGCAGCCAGGTCATCTCCTTTAAAGTAGCTCAATGCTTCAGCAAATGCCTCTTCGGAAGTATATTTCTGTGTATACGTTTCCTGTATCGGTGTATCCATTGGTAAGTGATTTAAGGTTTGTGAAGTTACAGAAATATAACGATAGGAAGAGCATAGAGATTCAAAAAGTTGTCAAAATATTTTTTTACTTTATTTAAAATAAATAAGTTATGATTTTAATCATAAAAAAATGTTGACAAATTATGTAAAGCTTTGATTACCGGTCTACATTCCGGATAAAAGAGTTGGGATCATAAATTAAAAAAAGCTGCTTAAAAAGTATACAAATTGCTGCATCGTTTCCGGAAGCTGCCTCCGGTCACCTGTACCGTATGATCTTCCGTTCCAACACTTCGCATTTTGCTTGCTTTTTAAGCAGCTTCAAGTCCATCCATATTCATCTGCCCCTTCTCTGCAGGGGTACTTTTGGATAGCCTCTTCATCAATTGCCCCGCGGGATGCCCTTTCAGAAGACTATTGCTCCCATTTCCATTCTTTACCGATAATGAGCTCGTTTTTCAGGTTATGTTTGATCAGGAAATCACGCGTCTCGGTGCTGTTACGTCTTTTCGCAGGGAGGTCATCGCCGTTGGCCAGCGCGTACAGCATCATAGCGGTAAAACGCACGTTGTTATTGATCTGGTCTTTGTCGATAAGGTCAAAGCGGTCGCAGTTGGCATGGTAGCAGCCGTAGGCTTTCACCGGGAAGGAGCCCGACGGTGAGCAGATAGGAACACCGTTCAGCATAAACGGCTGGTGGTCGCTGTGCAGGCCGGCACCGTTGCTGACTGCATTGGCATAGCTGCTGTCTACCTGTTGAATAATCCGCCCGATCTCCTCCATACGCTTTTTAAGAAGGTCATTTCCCCCGGCACTGAAGCCTCTTACGTTATTCACCATATCGAGGTTCATCATCAGCCCTACTTTCTGGATCTCTTTGGTTCTCTCCAGCTCTTTCACCATATATTTTGAACCCAGGAGCCCCTGTTCCTCACCCATAAAAAGGACAAATTCTATGGGGCGCTTGGTTTTCAGATCCAGGCTTTTGAACACCCGGGCAATATCCATAATAGAAAAAGAACCCACTCCGTTATCCATAGCACCGGTAGCCAGGTCCCACGAATCGAGGTGCCCGCCGATGATTATTTTTTCATTCCTGTATTTTTTGGAAGTACCGGGCAGCGAGGCGATCACGTTACGGGCCCGGATAGGCCGGCTGAAGTTCATCATATCAATAACAGCCAGGATGTTTTTCTCGTCTTTTATCCATTTGCGCATGCTTTTACCCGATTCTACGGATACGCAAACGGCAGGGATCGGGATCAGCTCGCCGGTAACAGAGGCGGTACCGGTCAGTAAAACACCGCCCTGTACGGCATTGGCAATGATCACGCCTTTGGCACCGTAACGAATGGCAAGCGCTGTTTTTTCAGAACGGTGGAGATTCTTTTTCCCCTTGTTTTTTTCGTCCTGGATATTAATATTGAAAAGGGCTATTTTGTCTTTCACCTCGGCTTTCACCGCTTCAAAGTCGCTTTCCAGCCCGTCACCCACATCTACTATCTTAGCGGTAATGTGCGATGAAACGGGTGAATGGGCCAGCGCCACAACCTCATAGTCCACGAAATTGTCGCTGTTTTCGGGTACCAGGGAGAGGCTCACGGTATCTCTTGCCCAGGCCTCTACGTTAAACTCCTGGAAGCGGGCATCGGTATAACCGTAGCTTTTAAGCAGGTTCAGCGCATATTCTTCGGCTTTTTTACCGCCGGGGCTGCCCGTCAGGCGGTGCCCGATGCTTTCAGTGGCCTCCCCGAGCGACGCATAGGCGCGTCCGTTTTGCATAACATCGCTGTTGATACGTTCAAAGACAAGACGGAGGTCGTCATTTTTTACAGTAAATGCGCAGATCGCAGCCAGTAGAATGATAACAGGAAACTTCATGTTATACCGATGGTTTAGAATTTGTATCTTTGTATAAAAATTGTGCCTAAAGATAAGTATTTTGTTTTTTGTACAAGTATTTCTTTGGCGGAAAAACTAAACAAACCTATATGGCGGAAATCATTTCAGGCAAAGGGCTGCAGGCCCCGAAGGCTGCGCAGCGACCACACGAGATCACTACACACGGCCATACCCGTACCGATAAATATTACTGGCTGAAAGACCGCGACAATCCCGAGGTGATCGATTACCTGAACGCTGAAAATGCATATCTTGAAGAGGTCATGGCCCCCTTAAAAGGCCTGCGCGAGGAGCTATTCTCGGAAATGAAAGGCCGGATCAGGGAAGATGACGAGTCAGTTCCTTATAAAGAAGGCAATTACCTGTACTATACCAGGTTCATTACCGGCGGAGAATACCCGGTGTATTGCCGGAAAAAAACAGGAAGTGAAACGGAAGAAATTCTGCTGGACGGTAACGAAATGGCCGTGGGTTCCGATTATTTTCATGTAGGCGGACTGGAGGTGTCTGATAACGACCAGCTGCTGATTTTTGCTACAGATACCGTAGGCCGGCGAAATTATACGCTCCGGGTCAAAAACCTGGTCACCGGGGAGATCCTGGGAGAGGAGATCCGGCATACAGAAGGCGGAAATTACGCCTGGGCAGCGGATAACCGCACGTTTTACTACGTTTTGCGTGATCAGCAGACCCTGCTGGGCAATAAGGTATACCGGCATAGCCTGGGTACGGCTGCCACGGAAGATGAATTGGTCTATGAAGAGACCGATAACCAGTATTATATGGGCATTTTCCGGATGAAGTCGAAGAAATACGTTGCCATAGCCTCTGAACACATCGGGGTGGCCAGTGAATTTCAGCTGATCGATGCCGCCGATAACCGGGCCCGCCCCGTTACTTTTCTGAAAAGAGGAGACCGGCATGAATATGCAATAGAGCATTATGAAGACCGCTTTTACATCCGTACCAACCGCGATGGCGCCGAAAACTTCCAGCTGATGGAAGCCAGGGAAGAAGATGCGCACGACCCTTCCCAATGGAAAGTAGTTATACCGCACCGGGAGGAGGTCTTCCTGGAAGGGCTGGAGATCTTTAAAGATTTCCTGGTGGTACAGGAACGGAAAGAAGGCCTGATTCATCTCCGCATCATCCACCAGGAAACGGGCGATGAGCATTACCTGGATTTTGGTGAAGCGGTCTATACCGCTTTTATCAGTGTAAACCCTGAGTTTGATACTCACCTGCTTCGTTTCGGGTATACCTCGCTGACCACTCCGCGGTCTGTTTTTGATTACAATATGCAGACCCGCGAAAAAATCCTGCTCAAAGAACAGGAGGTGCTGGGCGGTTTTGACAAGAGCAACTACCGGTCAGAGCGGCTGTTTGTTACCGCCCGCGACGGCGCGCGTATACCTGTTTCGCTGGTGTACCGCAAAGATACCCCGCTTAACGGAACGGCCCCCCTGCTGCAATACGCCTACGGATCGTACGGAGCTACCATGGATGCGGCCTTCAGTTCGGGGCGCTTAAGCCTGCTGGACCGCGGTTTTGTGTACGCTATTGCGCATATCCGCGGCGGACTGGAAATGGGAAGATACTGGTACGAAGAGGGCCGGATGTTCCGGAAAAAGAATACCTTTAATGACTTTATTGACTGTTCCAAAGCCCTTATAGCATTACAATATGCAGCAAAAGACAAGCTTTTTGCAATGGGCGGAAGTGCCGGCGGGCTGCTGATGGGGGCAATCATGAACGATTCACCCGAACTGTACCGGGGTGTGGTAGCGGCTGTACCGTTTGTAGATGTGGTTACTACCATGCTGGACGAGTCTATCCCGCTGACCACCGGAGAGTTTGAAGAGTGGGGCAACCCGAAAGACCGGGCGTCGTATGAATACATGCTGTCGTATTCTCCCTACGATAACGTGGAGGCCAAAGCCTACCCGAATACTCTGGTGACCACCGGCCTGCACGACAGCCAGGTGCAATATTGGGAGCCGGCCAAATGGGTGGCCAGGCTGCGGGAGCTGAAGAAAGATGATCATCTTTTGCTGCTTCATACCGACATGACCTCGGGCCACGGCGGAGCCTCGGGAAGGTTTGCCGCTTTGAAAATAACAGCGTTGGAATATGCCTTTTTACTCGATTTAGCGAAATAATAAAATATAAATTTGAACAATAATTGCGTAAATAATTTTAATAAAAACTATTTTTGTTCTACTTTTGTGCAGAGCTTAGGAGAGGATAAAGCAGAAAAGTCGATATTTTAAATTAATTTTAATTCACAATATTTATATCACTTACTAACAAAATGAACAAGTTAAGAGTTTTAATTCTAGCTTTCTTTGCTTTCGGTACATTCGCCGTAAATGCACAGGACTCTTGTCAGGTATGTAAGCCATATCCCTGGGAAATTGGTCTTACAGCAGGCATCAACCAGTACTTCGGTGATATGCACTGCAGCAGGCCATACGCTTCGCAAAACAGTTTCATGGGAGGAGTATTTGTCAGAAGACACCTGAATGACTTCTTTTCTTTGAGACCTCAGATCCTGGTTGGCCGTTTAGCGGGTAGAGATTTAGACAGCCCGATCGACCAGTGGGATTACAGAAGATTACGTTTCAAATCATCCCCTTTTGTAGAGGCAGCCTTGTTAGGAGAATATTATCCTTTCAGAGAGCGGCGGTTTACCTGTGACGGATTCCTTAAAAACGGCCTGTCACCGTACCTGTTTGCCGGAGTGGGTGTAACTTATTCAAACCCCACCATCACACAGGAAGCGGGCGCCGCTTTCCCTGTAAATGCTTCCCTGCTGGCGCAGGATCGCGAGCACATGGATAAATTCGGGAATCGCCTGGGTGTGGTTTTCCCGGTGGGTGTGGGTGTAAAATACAATATGTCTAACCGCTGGACCCTGGGACTGGAAGCCGGTTACCGGTTCTCTACTTCCGATTATCTTGACGGCCTTTCGCTGGCTGCTAACCCGGACCGTAAAGACGGTTATTTCCTGGGGAACGTGCTGGCATCTTACCGGTTCGGAGATAAAGACAGCGACGGTGACGGTGTAGTAGATAAATGCGATATGTGTCCCGATGAGATCGGCCTTCCCAAGTTCCAGGGATGTCCTGACAGAGACGGCGACGGTATTATAGATAAATTTGACCTTTGTCCTGATGTAGCCGGTTCACACGGTCTTCAGGGATGTCCTGACACTGACGGTGACGGTATTGCCGACAAAGATGACCTTTGCCCTGACGTGGCCGGTCTGGCTTCTTTGCAGGGATGTCCTGACAGAGACGGTGACGGTGTAGCCGATAAAGATGATGCGTGTCCTGATCAGGCCGGAACAGCCAACGGTTGTCCTGACTCTGACGGTGACGGTATTGCCGATAAAGACGATGCCTGCCCTTACTCTGCCGGAACAGCCGAACTGAACGGATGTCCTGATGCTGATGGTGACGGTGTGGCTGACAATGCTGATAACTGCCTGAACAAAGTAGGTTCTGCAGCAGCAGCGGGTTGCCCTGACGCAGACGGTGACGGAGTGCCTGATGTAGCAGACAAATGTCCTAACCTGGCAGGTCTGGCATCAAACGGCGGATGTCCTGAAGATTACAGAGACGGTGTGCCTCTGCTGAAAGGATTCAAATCAGCCAGCGGTTGCTCAATTACCAAAGATGAGCTGGATATCCTCAGCTATGCTGCACAAAGCATCGAGTTCCATCCCGGAACCAGCCGGATCAAAGCCGCTTCCAACGCACAGCTTCAGAAAATCTGTGATGTGATCAAAAGATGTAAAGATGCGAAGCTGACCATCCGTACTTACAACGATGGTCCTGCAGATGCTAAAAACCTGAAGCTGGCTACTTCAAGATCAGCAGCGGTATACAACTACTTCCTGAGCAAAAAATGTATTGACAAGTCAAGACTTTCTTACGAAGGAGCCGCCGATGAAGATCCTAACAATGCCTACGTAAACGCGGCAGGTATCAAGTCAGGTTCAAGAACCGAATTTATTCTGAAATAAGAAGTAACGAACAATAAGAAAAGGGAGCACAGGTTGCTCCCTTTTTTGTTTGGATTATTTCGTGCAGGAAACTATTTTTGCAGAAATCCGGCAGATAAAACCCACTCCGGATCTCAAGCCTGAAAACCTATGAACTACTCGTATATGGCATTCGGATTGCCGGTGCTCTCTGACCTGGAACTGGTTGCATTAATGCCTGTTACGCACTGGGATGAAACCCTGCGGCCTGTAAGGGTTCATGTAGGTGAAGTTCCCGGGGAGCTTGAAAATCCGCCTTTGGAAGTAAAGCCGTTTACGGTATTTAATGAGCGGGAATTCCTCTATTCCGTACCTGAAGTGGGCCGTTACTATGTACGTGACGGCGATACCGTTATCATTGAGCCGGTTAGCCGGGACTGGAATACCGTCCTGCTGTTTTTCTACTCCAATGCCATGGCCGCCGTCTTGTTCCAGCGGGATATCATTCCTTTTCATGTTTCAGGGGTATTTATTGAGCCGGGCAGGGTATTGCTGTTTGCAGCCCCTTCACGCACCGGGAAATCTACCACAGCCGTAATGCTGGAACAGAAGGGTTACCCGGTTTTTACAGACGATACCGCCGTTTTGACCCTGGAAAACGGGAAGTGCTATGCCTGTGCGTCATATCCCATGATGCGCTTATGGGAGAACAGCATTGAGCAGCAAACGGTTTGGAATGAGCAGGAGAAGCACCGGCTGCGGAGCGATATTGAGCTGAATAAATACGGGTTTCATTTTCATAACCGTTTTACGGTTGAACGGGTGGAGGTAGCCGGGATCGTATTCCTGGAAGAGCAGGGTACTGAAGTAGTGATTGACCGGATCAGGCCCACGCTTTTTATGCAGTTCTTCGGAAACAATATCTACCGGCCCCAATGGCTTTTGGGCATGAAAAAGCAGGTGCTGCAATTTAAAACACTGAGCGGTATTGTCAATACCCTGCCGGCCTGGAAAGCCTCACGGCCTAAGGGAGTAGCGACTTTCAGGCCCTTTGCCGATGCCATAGAAAGCGGGATAATCACCGGGATGCTTCATTCTGAATTCTCCGGAAATGCGCATGAATAAAGAAGACCGGGACGGGATAGTATGGCTGGCGTCTTATCCCAAATCAGGAAATACCTGGTTTCGGGCCTTTTTAACGGCGTTGACCAGTGGGGGAGAGCCGGATATCAACAGCATGGATACCGATGGTATTTTTTCGGGGAAAAACCACCTGGAAGCAGTGCTGGATATGAATGCCGACTACCTGGACTTCAGACAGATCGAGCGTTTTCAGCGGATCGCTTTTACGCACCTGGCAGAAACCAGTAAGCGGCCACTCTTTATCAAGATTCATGACGCCTTTACCTTTTCGGAGACCGACGGTCAGCCGCTGATCCCGGAAAACTGCAGCCGGCAGGGTATTTATTTTGTAAGAAACCCCCTGGATGTGACCCTGTCACTGGTTAACCACCTGGGGAAACCGGTAGACCGGGTAATTGAAAAGCTGATCGTCAATAAGGAGGCCACTTTTCTTCCCCCAAAAATTACACCGAACAGCCAGTTTCATCAACCGCTGGGCACCTGGTCAATGCATGTGGAGAGCTGGCTGAAGTATCCCTCTTTCCCGGTACATATTATGCGGTACGAAGACATGAAAGAGAAGCCCTTTGAAACCTTTAGTAAGGCGGTAGAAGCCCTTGGACTGGAAGCAGGCCCGGAGCAGATCAGGTGTGCCATTGAAAACACCCGGTTTGAAAAGCTTCAGAAAAAGGAAGAAGAGGCCGGCTTCCGCGAAAAGCAGATCCCCTCGTCCCGTTTTTTCTTTAAAGGGCAAAGCGGCAGGTGGAAGGAAGAGCTGACCGGGGAACAGATTGAAAAAATACGGAAAATCAACGAGCCGATGATGCGCAGGTTCGGATACTGGTAAAATAAACAAATGATACTATATGGCCTATACACTGAATGAAGAAAAGATACTCTTTACCCGGCTGGGCGAGGAGGGAGTGATTTATGATATGGAGAAAAACGAATACGTTTCGTTGAACGAGACGTTTTTCAGTATCCTGAAATACCTGGAAGAAGGCCTGGAAATCCAGGCGGTTATCAGCCGCCTGTGCGAAGAATATGAGGTAGATGAGGAAGAATGCCGGAAAGAGGTGGAAGAAGCGGTTGAGAAGCTGGTGGAGCGGAAATTTATCCTGTTTCATGCGTAAGCCCGCCGTGATCTGGCTGACCGGCCTGAGCGGTGCGGGGAAGACTACGGTGGCCCGTAAGCTCGCAGAATTGTGCCGGGAGAAGGGGATTTGTCCTGTACTCCTGGACGGCGACGAGATACGAAAGGTAACCGGCCAGGGTGGTTTTGACGAAGAGTCACGCAAGGCTCATAATTTGCGGGTAGGCCAGCTGGCGGCCCTGTTCGAGCAGCAGGGACACCTGGTGATTGTATCTATGATAGCTCCCTATGCGGGTACCCGGCAGGCCGTCAGGGAAATGTGCCGCTGCTACGTGGAAGTGTTCACGGATACCCCGTTGGAGGTATGCATCCGGCGTGACCCCAAAGGGCTGTACCGGAAGGCTCTCAGTAACGAGATTCCGGAATTTACCGGGATATCGGCTCCGTACGAAGCTCCTGACGCTCCCGAACTCCGTATCGACACTTCGGTGAACGATGCGCAGGAGTGTGCCGGGATGATCTGGGAATACTATAGCGGTTTGAAGAAGTGAAGAAGATACGCCGGTTCATGCATTTAAGTGCCAGGAGAAAGCTGCTGTTTTTTGCCTCGGTAGCCCTGTCGTTTTATGCCTGGGTTTTAATGCGGTACTTCAGGGAAAAGGCCCGTTTTGACGGAAGGAAAACACAACCGGTCAGGGAGGCAGATGCTGAGCTGATAAGCGATATTCGCTGGGCGATCTTTACAGCGGGCCGGTATATCCCCTGGGAAAACGTATGCCGGCATCAGGCCTACCAGGCCATGTGCCTCTGCCGCTATTATAAAATTCCCTGCCAGGTTTTTGTGGGGTTCAAAAAGAATAGAGATACCGGGCAAATTGAAGGCCATGCCTGGACGCGTGTTAACGGGGAGTTTGTAACCGGTTTTTGTGAGCCCGAAGAATACACCGTGCAAGCCGTATATTCATGATACTACGGCCGGTTTCCTATAAAAAAACCTGGACAGGCAGGCTGACCAGGTGTTCACGGACGAGAGAATAGCCTCATAAGGGCGTCCTGTCATCCAGGAGCCGAATCTCCCAGACTTCCGAAATCGACCGTATCTGCTCCTCCGTTCCGAACGGTCAGTTCAGTTATTTGAGGCGTTGCCCATTTTTTCTTTGCAGCCGCTTCGCGGGCTGAATTTGCTTTAGTTTTCATATAGGGTATGCGTTAAATACTGAATATAAAAATTCCAGGGTTAATGTACAAAACAGTATTGCACAGAACCGGGGAAAAAACATCTGATCGGCGACCGACCAGGTATTAATAAACCCTTAAAAGGGCTCAGCTAGAATGATCCGGCACTATATAAGGCAAAGTCTCCATAAGAACCTCCGGAGTTCCGAACGGTCAGTTCTCTCATTGCAGGTCGGGCCCACTTTTTCTTTGCCGCCATTTCGCGGGCTGAATTTGCTTTAGTTTTCATTGGGGTATTAAAATTTGCTTATAAATATAGGCGCTTTCAACAGGAGTAACAACTGTCGGGAAATTTTTTTTTAATGATAAAATTCTACCGGGAAAATTATGATCGTACCGACTTGAATATCTCGCGACATCCTGTATTTTTGCTACGGGTGTTCCGGTAAGCAGAAACACCCTGAAAATATAGCCATAAATGCATTATACGTACCAGATCTACGGGCAGGTCGTGATTTCAGAGCTGGAATTACCGGCCTTGCTGCCGGCAGAAAATTCAGAACCCTCCCTGTGTATTCAAAAAGGCCGTGTGCCGGCAGAATTGAATGAACCTATTACGGGTCAGTCTCATTTCAGCGTATTTAATGAGCACGAATGCCTGACCACTGTACCGGGGGTGGCCCGGTATTACACTACCGGGGGAAACCGGGTGCTGGTAGAGCCGGAGACACCGGACAAATGTGAAATAGCCCTTTTTATTTACAGCCATTGTATCCCTCTCGCGCTATTGCAGCGTAACCGGGTGCTGTTACACGTTTCCGGGGTTTTTGTTCGCCCCGGAGAAGTGCTTTTGATAGCGGGACCTTCCGGAGCCGGTAAATCTTCTACCGCCCTGATGCTGGAACAGCTGGGGTACCCGCTCTTTACCGACGACACCGCCCTGCTGAGCATGGAAAGCGGGAAATGCTACGCCCGGGCTTCTTATCCCGAAACCCGTTTATGGGCAGAAGCGGCAGAAATGAAGCTATCTCCGGAAGAAAAAAGAAGGGTGCGGCCCCACCTGGAGAAATACGCCTATACCTTTGATCACTCTTTCACAACAGACGGGGTGGAGGTGAAAGGGATTGTTTTCCTGAATACGGAAGGAGAGGAAGTCAATATTGCGGCACTAAACGCTACGGAGACCTGGAGATACCTGAACGATAACACGTATGTTCTCCGGTTTATCCGGGGAATGAACAAGAGTAAGCTGCTCTTTCATTATACGACTGCCCTGGCGGGTCTCCTGCCGGGCTGGAAGGCCCTGAGGCCCGCGGGTGTGAAGAGCTATGAAACCTTCAGCAAAGCCATTGAAGAAGAAATTATCCGGTGTGAAGTAAAAGCCTGAAAGCTATGAGCCTTATTTTTGGAGCCATCGGTCCGAAGCACGAAGAGATCCCCCGGGTTCTGAACCGGATGTACGGGGGCCTGCGCCATATTCCTCATGAAAATTTTCAGACCCTGAGCCGGGAAAGAGCAGGCTTTGGCCATTTATTAACCTACAATACACCGGAGGCCCTGTTTGAAAAGCAGCCGGTTTACCTGGAAGAAGAACAGGTGCTGATGACTTCTGAGGCGCGGCTGGATAACCGGGCTGCTATTGCACGGCAGTGCGGGGTCAGGCTGCATCCCGAACTGACAGATGGCGAGCTGATCAGCCGGGCCTGGAAGAAATGGGGAAAGAAATGTGTACATCATTTGCAGGGCGACTGGTCGTTTGCCGTGTATGATGAACGGGAGCGCGAGCTTTTCGTGGCAAGAGATCCGCACGGATATACCGTCGTATATTATTACCAGGACGGAGAAAGCCTGGTGTTTTCTTCCTCTCCCAAGGCCATTTTTGCCGTAGAGGGCTACCGGAAACGGGTAAACATGCGGCATTTCCTGGGAATACTCCTGCTGTGGCCGGACAGGGATTCGCAGGCGTATGAAGAGCTGGGCATAGTGCCTCCTGCACATACCCTGTGCTTTAAAAACGGAAATGTAAAGCTCTCCAGGTACTGGTTCCCGGAAAATATAGCTCTCAGGAAATACAAAGACCCGCGCGATTACGCCGAAGAATTGCGGGAGATCTTTATAGAGGCGGTAAGAGCCAGGTTGAGAAGCCATAAGCCGGTGGCTTCCATGCTGAGCGGCGGGCTTGACTCCGGATCGGTGTCGGTTATGGCGGCACGCCTGCTGAAGCAGGAAGGAAAAGAGCTGAACACCTTCAGCCATGTGCCCCGGTTCCGGGAAGAGCTGAAGGAGCAGCCGGGAAGAAGGCTTTTAGACGAAACGCCCCAGATTATGTCTACCGTACGGCATGCGGGCAATATAGTGCCGGTATTGCTGGATTCGGCCCATATCAGCCCGGTAGCAGGCTTTATTGAGGCTGTTGAAAAGCTGGAGATATGTTTTCATGGTGCCGGTAATGCGTTCTGGATAATGGACCTGCCGGGTGAGGTAGCCCGGCGGGGATACGGAGCCCTGCTTACGGGAGAGATGGGTAACGCCACCATTTCTTACCCGGGGATAACCTATCTTTTGCCCTGGCATCACCCGGCCATACGCTCTTCTTTCAAAGGGCTGGTCAAACACCTGGCAAAACCCCTGATGCTGCGCTATTTCCAGGGGTATTACGACCGGAAACCCGACGGGCTTTTAAGTTACCTGGAGAGAAGCTTTGTGCACCCTCATATCCGGGAAAAAGCGGTTGCCGATATCCGGAAAAACAAGCGGGGTTTCAACCGGTACTACCCGGATGTGGCCGCCGGCATGCTGCACCTCCTGGATGTGGGCGGTAATATGCGGTGCCAGTTCGGACAACTCCTCGGGGATGAATCGGGTGTGGAATTCCGGGATCCGACCGGCGACATCAACATAATTGAGTATTGCCTGTCTATTCCCAATGAAGTCTTTTTTGACGACTCATTAAAGGGAAAGCAGGTGCTGAAAAATATGATGCACGGGTACCTGCCCGACGATGTGCTCTACAGCAACCGGAAAGGCCTGCAGGCCTCTGATCTTTTGTACAGGACCTTAGACGATGCCCACGGAGTAGAAGACGTATTGAACCGGATTGGCACTCACGCGGGTGTAAGTGAGGTGTTCGATCTTCCCCGCTTACAGGCAGAATGGGCGGAAATCAGGCAGACCGGAGCCGCGCCGGTGATGCGGATGCAGATGTTTTTAAAAACACTGATGTTCGGCTATTTCCTGAGCCGTGACTGAGCGGTGTTTCCTCCCCGGCAATACAAAATAAGCCATACTCCCCGGTTAGGCCGGAAAGTATGGCTCGGATACAGTACCTGAAATGCGGGTCAGCTGGCTTGTACGTAAGCGAAAAAATCAGGAATATTTTTAACGGATAAGCCGGTGTTTACAGCAAGACCGGCAATTTCGGGCTTTACCCATTTTTTCTTTTCGGCGCTGAGGCCGGGTTTAGAGGGGTTTTTCATTGGTCAGCGTTTTTTAAAAGGTAATTTTACAGGATGTAAATATATAGAAAATCCGTCAGATGACGGGATGTTCTTTCAGGCGCTGTTTGGCGGCCCGGATATAAAAGAAAACGCCCAGGCCCACAATCAGGTAGGGGATCACCAGCAGGTAGAGGATCCCGAAATTAAGACCTGTTCCGATCGTGTTTCTGCCCTCGCTTAAATTAGAGCCTACCGTGGCCCGGCACATGGCACATTGAGCCATGATATCACCCAGGGCAAATAAGAAGAACAATGCGGTTAAAATGAGTCTCTTTTTCATACGTTTCAGAAGGTGTAGTAAGGACGGATCATCAGGTAAGCAATTACACCGGTAATAGAAACATACAGCCAGATAGGATAGGCGTACCTCACTATTTTCCGGTGCCTGTCATCCATACGGTTCCAGCCGTAGTAATACGCACGCAGTACTAAAGGTAAAACAACAAAAGAAGCAAGAACGTGCGTAATCAGTATGAAGAAATAAAAATACCGCAGGGCTCCTTCGCCACCGAAACGGGTTTCCTCGTTACTGATGTGATACAAAACATAAAAAACCAGGAACAGGCCCCCGAGAAGAAAACCGGCCGACATGCACATTTTGTGGGCCCGGATGTTCCGTTGCCGGATAAAATACAGGCCAAGCAGCAGGAAAAAAGCCGTGAGCGAGTTGATGATGGCATTGACAAAGGTGAGCTGCTTTGTCCATTCGCCGATATACGGCTTTTGCCGGAGCCCCAGCATGATCATCACCACCACTACAATCACCACGGAGAGGATATTGATGGTACGGATGCCGATTTTATCTTTCATATTTATCATGACTTAACAATACCTTTATTTCCAGCTTAAGGCGTTCTGTCTCGCTCCTCTGTGTACCGCTGTAGATGCCCCTGAAATGGCCTTCGGGATCTATCAGCATGATCTTATCGGAGTGAATGAACATGTCATCTACCCGGGTGACCGCAGGGTCGTATTCGGAGGCATCAGCTACGGGCAGGCGGAAATTTTCAATAGACAGGTCGTAGATATATTTCTTGTCTCCTGTAAGAAGATCGTAGTGCAGGCGATCCATGCCCAGGGCCCGTGCATACGATTTGAGCACGGCCGGGGTATCGTATTTCGGATCTACCGAAATGCCGTAAAAGCGTACGTCAGGATTGTCCTTAAAGCTTTCGGCCACTTCTGTCAGGTTGGTATTGGTGATGGGGCAGATGGTTCCGCAGCGCGAGAAAAAGAAGTTGACCACGGTAATTTTACCGGGCTGTACGGTGGTGCTGTCGCCCTCGGTATTGACAAGGGTAAACGGGGGCATGGTAGCGAAAACCGTGTCTCCGGCCATCATCTTTACCTCACCGTTATCACCGGTCTCCGGGAAAAAGTAAGGGAGATCGAAGTTGTTTTTTCCAAACAGCTTCAGGAATATAAATGTTAAGACCGGAATACCCAATATCGCAAAGAGTATTCCGGCCTTCAGCGTTTTATTCATTTATATGAAGAACTTTTCCAGACCAAAGTAATGCCCTTCAACCAAAAGAGCCACAATTAGCCAGAGTACAAAAATAATGGGTAGAACGATGGTCCATATAAAAGACTTGGTTTCGCTGCCCAGGTGCATAAATATACCTACAATATAATAGGCTTTGACGATCGTCATGAACACAAAGATACCGATCTTGGTCCACTTGTAATGATCGGCGTCTATCTTAAACGCCACAACGAATTCCAGGGCAGTCAGGGCCAGAAGGATCCAGAATACTTTCCAAAGGTGCTTGGTGTTCGGTGCTTGTCTTTCTATTGAAGAATGCTCTGCCATTTCACTATTATTTTAATGTTTTAAACCAGATAGAAGAAGGTAAATACAAATACCCATACGAGGTCAACAAAGTGCCAGTAAAGACCTACTTTCTCTACCATTTCGTAATGTCCTCTTTTTTGATATATACCGTTGGTGGTATTGTAAAATACCATGATATTCAGCAGTACCCCGATAAATACGTGGAATCCGTGGAAACCGGTGATAAAGAAGAAGAGGTTGGCAAAGTTTGGCGGACCGTACTCGTTGATCCCCAGCTTAGCGCCGAAAATGGTGGTTCCGTCTGCCAGGGTAAGCCCGTGGTCGGTTCCGTGAATAAAGTGGGTCCACTCCCAGGCCTGTGAAGAAAGGAAGATAAACCCTCCGAGGATAGTCCACAGCATCCATTTTTCCACATCGGCTTTGTCTCTCCTGTGACCGGCTTCAACCGCCAGCACCATGGTTACCGAGCTGAAGATCAGGATGAAGGTCATGATCCCTACAAACACAAGAGGAAGCTCCACGCCGTGAAGAAACGGCACGGCTTTGAATACCTTTTCCGGAATGGGCCAGTACTGTTGAGAAAACTCAAAGGTCTTGTGGGTCATTCCGGCTACTACTTCACTGAAAGTAGGGTAACCAAAACGGATCAGCCCGTAGGTCACCAGAAAGCCGGAAAATGTGAATACATCGGAAAGTAGAAATATCCACATCATTAATTTACCGTAACCTGCCTTTAGTGGTTGGGTACCGCCCTGCCACAAAAGGTGAGGAGGATTTACAGATGTTTTCTCAACTGCCATAAGTGTACGTTAAAAATTCAAACAAATTTATAAATCTATTACTTTAATTCAAAAACTACTATCTGAAATAAATCAGGAACAGGAACAGGTATACCCAGAGAATATCCAGGAAGTGCCAGTAAGTGGCACAAACTTCTATCTGGGTAGTGTTACCGGCATGGATCTTTCCTCTGAAGGTACTGTAAAAAGCATACAGTAAAACACCCAGACCCGTAATAATGTGAAACAGGTGCGTACCCGTCAGGATATAGTAAAACGATTCTGCCGGGTTTCCCTTTACATAAATTCCGGCTTTCTGAAGCTCCTGCCAGCCCAGTACCTGCAGCACCAGGAAGGCAATGCCGCCTACAACGGTCAGGGTGATGAGCCTGCGCAGCCTGACGATATCGTCTTTCCGCGCGGCTTTGACCGACAGGTGCATGGTAATGCTGCTCAGCAGCAATACCGCCGTGCTCACATAAAAAATAGACGGGATCTCAAATTCTACCCAGTTGCCTTCTGCTCTCCGCACCAGGTATGCGCTGGTGAAGGCCGCAAAAAGCATGGTGATGGAGATGATAAACAACCAGATGATAAACTTCCAGGGGTTTACCGTATAGATGGGTTTGATATTTTGAACTTTTGCCATCATTTATACTTTGTCAAGCAGATAGGCGATTTGTACAACAGGTAAATACAAAAAAGAACCGAACATGAGCTTCAGCGCAGCTTTATTGGTTCTTTCTTTCATCAGGTGCAGGGTTTGTGCCAGGAACAGCACCCCTGACAGAAGCGCAATAACCGCTGAGTTGATACCGGTCATTCCCAGGTAATAAGGAACCCAGCAGAGCGGCAGCAAAAATAAAGTATACGACATGATCTGGAAGGCAGAAGAGAGATCGCGGCCGCCTTTGGAAGGCAGCAGCTTAAACCCGGCCTTGCTGTAATCGTCGTCAAGCACCCAGGCAATGGCCCAGAAATGCGGAAACTGCCAGAAAAACTGGATGGCAAAAAGAATGCCCGGCTCCAGTCCGAAATGCCCTGAGCTGGCTACCCAGCCGATCATGGGCGGGAATGCACCCGGCAATGCGCCTACGGCCACGGCTATGGGGCCTACCCGCTTTAACGGGGTATAAACAAAACCGTACAGCAGCAGCGAAAGCAAAGCCAGCAGGGCCGCATACAGATTGAATAAGATCAGGATCATGGCCAGGCCGGCAAGACCGCACAGCAGGCTGAATGCCGCGGCTTCCTGCACCGAAAGGCGCCCGGACGGCAGCGGCCTGGAATGGGTTCTGGACATCAGCCGGTCAAGGTCTTTTTCTTTGATCTGGTTGATCACATTGGCCGATGCCGTGACCAGGAAAGAAGCCAGTCCGAAAACCAGGAGATACGCTATATTCAGGTCCTGGGCAGCCAGGGCATACCCGAAGCAACTGCTGAAAACCACAGTCATCGAAAGCCTGAACTTGGTCAGCTCAAAGTAGGCTTTTAGTTTTTCAACTGCTGATATGTTTATTGTACTGTTCATTGGTCATGAATTCCCGGGCTAAGCACAAAATACAGGATAAATTGTATTGAGACTATAACCACTGAAAATGTAAGATGCAAAGGCTGGAGCATAGCCGGGAAACCCGCCAGGCCAAGCACGGCTCCGGAAACTACTTCGGTGATGACCAGGACAAGTGCCCATGCTGCGAAGCTTTTAAGAACCCGGCTTTCAAACCTGCCTTTTACTTTTTTATAAATTAAGCCCTGCAATACCAGAATAATCACTGACAGCACGGCATGAAAAATAACTTTACCTTTTACCTCGTTCACCCACATGTCCCGGTTATGATCCCCGAGAAGCCGCTGGGCATGGTCAATTCCTTCGCGGATCTGCGTTCCGAACACAATCTGACCGATGGTTACAAAGAGGGCCATCATCAGCAGGAACTGGATATCGGCCGTCTTCTCGGTGCCCCGGGTCAACGGATGCCCCCGGTAAGATTTTAAGACGGCCCAGATCAGGAGGGCCAGTATGCATACCGCCACTACCATGTGAAGGGTGATCAGGCCCGGTGCCAGTTCTGAAGCTACTACTTTGGCCCCCAGCCAGCCTTCATACGCTACCAGCACAAAAGCGAGCAGGCAGATGTAGAAAATCTTTTTTTCCGTTTTAAAGTAAGCCCGGAAAGCCAGGATCACTGTGATGAAAATAAAGATACCTACCGAAACGCCTACCAGGCGGTTAACGTATTCGGTCCAGGTCTTGACGGCGTTGAATTCTACTTCACCTTTCAGCTTGGCGCCGAATACCTCCTGGTAATTGACAGGAAGCTGATCAACAGAGGTAGGGGGTACCCACATCCCAAAGCACCTGGGCCAGTCGGGGCACCCCATGCCTGACCCGGTTGCCCGCACAAACCCGCCGACAAATATCAGAAAGATAACGGCGATGACTGTACTGATAGCAAATTTCCTGAATGACCTTCCCACTATCTGCTGGACCTATCAGTCCGGAATAGAATAATCGTATTTAATATTCTCTATCTCCTTCTCTTTTTCGATCAGCTCGTTTTCTTCCGGAGTATTTGACTCAGGTGTTGCTGAGAACGGTACGTTCTGCGGGATGAAGTCATCCGGCGCACCCGGCTTGGAGTAATCATACGGCCACCGGTATACGGTAGGGATTTCTCCCGGCCAGTTGCCGTGACCCACATTTACCGGGGTGGTCCACTCCAGCGCGTTTGATTTCCACGGGTTGGCCGAAGCCCTCTGCCCTTTGAACATGGAGTAGAAGAAGTTATAGATAAAAATGAACTGCGCAAATACGGTAATAATTGCAGCAACACTGATCACGATATTGAGATCGGCAAAGGTATCAAATGTTTTAAACCCTGACCATTGGTAATATCTTCTCGGGAAGCCCGCAATACCGATGTAGTGCATAGGAATAAACACCATATATACCCCGATGAACGAGATCCAGAAGTGAATATACCCCAGGGTTTTGTTCATCATCCGGCCGTACATTTTAGGGAACCAGTGGTATACCCCGGCAATCATCGAGAAGAAGGCCGCCGAACCCATCACCAGGTGGAAGTGCGCTACCACAAAGTATGTATCGTGCAGCTGAATGTCAAGAGCGGCGTTTCCGAGAATGATACCGGTCAGACCACCCGAAACAAAGAACGACACCATACCGATAGCAAACAGCATAGCCGGCGTGAAGATCAGGTTACCCCGCCATAGCGTGGTAATGTAGTTAAAGCCTTTCACCGCCGATGGAACCGCAATGATCAGCGTCAGGAGCATGAAGATCGAGCCCAGGAACGGGTTCATACCGGTCACGAACATGTGGTGAGCCCACACAATGAAAGCCAGGAACATGATACCCAGCATGGAAAGGATCATCGCTTTGTACCCGAAGATCGGCTTCCTGGAGTTCGTGGAAATAATTTCCGATGAAATACCGAAGGCCGGCAGGATCACAATATATACTTCAGGGTGGCCCAGGAACCAGAAAAGGTGCTGGAACAGGATAGGGCTACCTCCCTGGTTAGGAAGTGCCTGCCCCTGAATATAGATGTCAGAAAGATAGAAGCTGGTTCCGAAGCTCCTGTCGAAGATCAGCAGAAGCGCCGCTGAAAACAGCACAGGGAAAGAGAGGATCCCCAGGATGGCGGTAAACAGGAACGACCAGATGGTCAACGGCAGCTTGTCCATTGACATCCCTTTGGTCCGCAGGTTAAGAATGGTGGTTACATAGTTTATGCTACCCAGCAGGCTTGACGCAATAAATATGGCCATTGCCACCAGCCAGAGCGTCATACCCGCACCTGAACCGGGGTTAGCCTCTTCAAGGGCGCTTAACGGCGGGTAGATCACCCATCCGCCACCGGCAGGGCCGTGCGGCAGGAACAGCGAGATCAGCATCAGGAGGCCTGCTATGAAGAATAACCAGTAGGAGATCATGTTCATAAAGCCGGAGGCCATATCACGGGCCCCTACCTGTAACGGAATAAGGAGGTTAGAGAAGGTACCGCTCAAACCTGCCGTAAGTACAAAGAATACCATGATGGTACCGTGCATGGTTACCAGTGCCAGGTAAAAATTGTTATCCAGCTTACCCGATTCATTGATCCAATGGCCCAGGATTGGCTTCAGAAAAGTCATATCCATATCCGGGAAAGCCAGCTGTAAACGGAAAATTACAGACATTAATCCTCCGATAACCGCCCAGATGATCCCTGAAATAAGGTACTGTTTGGCAATCGTCTTATGGTCCAGCGAGAATATATATTTACCAAAGAAGCCTTGTTCGTGGTGCTCCTCATGTTCGTGTTCCGCATGACCGTGTCCTTCTGCTATTGAATGAGCTGCCATATCTATATTCGTATTTTTTTTAATTCTTATTTAGTTTCTACTGCTGCTGCTACGGGGGTAGCCGTTGAATCTGTGGCCGCTGCCGCGGGGGCTTCTGTTTCAATATATTTCAGTGCCTTTGCTTTCAGCTTCTCAGGAACTTTCACCAGCAGGTCAGGATTCAGGGTCAGGATGGTCTTCTGTTCCCGTTTCCATTTTTCGTAATTTTCAGGCTCATCTACCTTCAGCACCAGGCGCATACCGAAGTGTGATTTACCACAAATCTCGGCACAGGCTATTTCGTAGTCGAAATCAGAGTTGTTCAGCTGGGCTTTCATCTCGTCGGTAGACTTGTCAGCAATAAACCAGAACTTGGTAGGCATACCGGGAACGGCGTCCATTTTCACCCGCATGTGCGGAATGTAAACGCTGTGAAGCACATCACGGGCCCTGATTCTGAGCAGAACGGGCTTGCCTTTCGGGATATGCAGCTCGCTGGCGCTGGAGAAGTCGTCAAAAGCGTTCGGATCGGTAAAATCAACCCCGAGCGGGTTGCCCATACCGTCGTCCATCAGCTTGTAATTTGATTTGCCGAATTCCCCGTCTTCTCCGGAGTATCTTACCATCCAGGCAAACTGCCGGCCGGTGATCTCGATGATCTCCGCGTCTTCAGGGGCTTCTGAAGTAATCTCATTCCATACCACCAGCCCGGAAAGTACCAGCCCGGTCATTACTACAGCAGGAACGGTGGTCCAGATAACCTCCAGGGTATTGTTATGGGTATAGAACGACGATTTTCTTTTTGGAGAATGGCGATAAATATACGAGAAAAGGAAAAGGAAGGTATTTACCAGGAAGAAAGCAACGGTAATAATACCCATAGACACCCAGAACCAGAAGTCGGTTTTTCTACCGTGTACGGAAGAAGCTTCCGGCAGGAAGAACTGGGAGTAGTGAATATAAGACCAGGTAATAGCGACCACCGCCAGAATCCAGAATATCAGCAGGGCTGCTGCATTCATATTATTGGCGTAATCAGGGGCTCCCTGGTACGAAGGACCGCCCTCTCCGGTCTCCCCTCTGTTGGTTTTAATAATCTTTCTGGTTTGCGCTATAACTTTAAAGGTTAGAACTACAAACAGAATGGTCAGTATTGCAATTATGTATGTCATCTTGTAATAAATAACGCTTATTTAAAAAATTATATATCGTGGTGGGTACTCTCGCCCAGGAACGGATGGTTCTTCGGATAGAGATTAGCTTTGGTTAACTGGTTAGCCACGAAATAAATGAATACTGATGCAAATGCCAGGGTGGTGCCCACTTCAATCAGGCCGATACCTCCCTGGTCTTTCGCCACACCCGGCATGATCATCTGGTAGAAATCAAACCAGTGACCCACCAGTACAGCCACACAAGCCAGTTTAAGTAAGGTAAAATTACGTTTTGAGTTCCTGGCCATAAGAATCAGGAACGGAAATACAAAGTTAAGTACCAGGCTGAGCAGGAACGGAGCCAGGTAACGGCCGCCGTATCCGCCGGTACGCTCCTGGAAATAGATGGTTTCTTCCGGAAGGTTCGCATAATAGATCAGCAGGTACTGGCTGAACCAGGTGTAGGTCCAGAAAATAGAGAAGCCGAAGATCAGCTTGCCCAGGTCCTGGATCGTACTCATGTTCACCGCTTTCAGGTAACCGTTCTCTTTCAGGAATATGATGGCCAGCATCATGGCAGAAAGACCGGCCACGTGCCATGAAGACAGGTGATACCAGCCGAACATGGTAGAGAACCAGTGCGTATCAATTGACATGGTGAGATCCCAGGCGGCAGTAGAAGACGTTACCGCAAAGAACAACAGGAATATTTTGGAATATTTTCTGCTTTTGTAATAGTAGTCGAGCCCGCCGTACTGATCCTCCTGGAGAGAGAATTTCCGGATCTGGATCCAGAGGAAATACCAGATTACGAAGTAAATCACCATACGCAGCAGGAAGAACGGGTAGTTCAGGAACCAGCTTTTGGTGGCAATGATGGCGTCATAAGACGGTGAGGCCGGATCGGTGATCCCTTCGTGCGTCCAGTGGAAGATCATGTGACGGGTAGAAGGCACCAGGAAGAGCACAAGCATGATCACTGAGGGCACAAGGGCAAATGCCGGAAATGCTTCAGCTACCCGCTTCATAGACGCCTGCCAGCCGGCTTTAGCCACATAGTTGTAGGCAATGAAGAACAATCCTACCAGGGCTATTCCTATAAAGTATACGCTGTTCATCCAGAGGTTGGCTACCAGGCGGTTAGCCAGGGTAGGGGCTTCATGATGACCTCCGCCATGCTCTTCTGCATGAGCGTCTGCCGCATGTGCTTCGTGATGAACAACTTCGTGATGATCCCCATGTCCCGGAGCCCACCCTTTGTGAATGAGAAAAGCACCAAGGGCAACCAGAACCACCCCTAACAATGCTGTCAGAATCAGCTTTTTTCTGAGGGCCGGACTGAATTCAAATGATTCGTCAAGAGAGGGTATATCGTGCTTGTGAGCCATTATAATGTTAACTTATATTCCAATAATAAATTTCTTTTTTCAGTATATATCAGCTTCCTTTTTGTAATTTTTGTACAAAGTGGACGATTTTCCATCTTTCTTCAGGGTTAACCTGTGCTGCATGCGGCCACATTCTTCCCTTACCGTAGGTGATGGCGAAGAAAATCCTGCCGGCAGGCAGATTCTTAACGGCATCTGAGGTATAAGAAGGCACCCCGTTATAGATATCCGCTACTTTACCGTCAGCACCGCCGGTAGCACCGTGGCAGTGAGAACAGTTTCTTTTAAAGAGCACTTCACCCTCTGCCAGTGTTTTTTCGTTGAGAGGTACAGGGTTAACCAGCGTTTCGGAGGCTTCCACGTCATCGCGGGTAAGATTGTATATCATCAGGTCATGCACCTCTGTGCTGTCGCCCGTTTTAAAGGTGGTATGGTAGTTTCTCCGGGCTACTGTTCCTTCTACCGGGAGACGCATGTTCATACCGTACGGGTTAATGGCATTCTTGTCGATCTGGGTCTGCGCTTCGTATCCAACGGAGTTGTACATGTTCGGCGCAAATTCCCATCCTGTTCTCTGGGTACGATCACATGAAGTGAGACCGGCAGCAAGTGCGGTAAACAGTACTAATCCTGCTAATCTATTGTTCATTTTCATAATTTTATACCTCTTTAACATTCACTTGTTCCGCACCTGCATCTTTCAGGATCTGCGTAATCTCCTCGTCAGAGATCTTGTTTTTACTTAAATCTATGGCCATGGCGAACTTGTCATCGGTAGAACGTTCGTCAAAAATTACCGGTTTGGCGGTAGGTCCGAGACCTTCGGTGATAAAAAACGTGAATGCCATACCGAAGGAGGCCAAAAGCACGGTCAGCTCAAACACGATAGGAATATTGGTAGGGAAGGGAATAAAGTTCTTTCCCCCGATGTTCATCGGCCAGTCCCAGCCCAATGTCCAGAATGTAAGAAGAAAAGCCAGGGTGGTTCCGGTTAACCCGAAGAAGAAAGCGGGAACACCCATGCGGGGCCTGTCGTATCCCAGCGCCTGATCAAGGCCGTGCACCGGGTAAGGACAGTAAACCTCCTGTATCTTAACCTCTTTTTGTCTAACGGTTGACGCGGCTTCCAGTACTATATCCTCATCTCCGAAGATTCCTACTAAATATCTTTTTCCAGCCATTTTTATATTCTGATAAATTCTATATGTCTTAAAAATTAATGCTTGTCACCGGGTTTTCTTTCGGAAGACGATTTCAACACTGCCTTCACTTCCGCCATGTTAATAACCGGCAGGAATTTAGAGAACAGGAGGAACAGCGTTCCGAATAATCCAAAAGAGAATATATAGTCACCGATATCCCCCATACGCGGTGTAAAATAGGTCCAGCTGGAAGGCAGGTAATCTCTGTGGAGAGAGGTAACGATGATCACGAAACGCTCGAACCACATCCCTATGTTTACAATAACGGCAATTACAAAAGACAGAACGATGTTTTTCCTGAGCTTTTCGCTCCAGAATACCTGTGGTGAAAGCACGTTACAGGTCATCATGGCGGCATAAGACCACCACAGCGGACCGGTAGCCCGGTTCAGGAAGGCATATTTTTCGTATTCCACCCCTGAGTATGCAGCAATGAAGAACTCGGTGATGTAGGCGATACCCACAATAGAACCCGTAAGGGTAATGATCTTGTTCATCAGGGAGATGTGCTCCAGGGTGATGTAATCTTCAAGCTTGTATACCACCCGGGTAATCAGCATTAGGTTTTGCACCATGGCAAAGCCCGAGAAGATGGCCCCCGCAACGAAGTAAGGCGGGAAGATGGTGGTGTGCCATCCCGGAATCACCGAAGTGGCAAAGTCAAAGGATACGATGGTGTGTACCGAAAGTACCAGGGGAGTGGAAAGACCGGAAAGAATCAGGGAAACGTCCTCGTATCTTGCCCAGGTTTTGGCTCCGCCGGTCCATCCCAGTGACAGGATGCCGTAAATGGTTTTCCGGATACCGGTAGCGCGGTCACGGATGGTAGCCAGGTCAGGTACCATACCGATGTACCAGAACAGGCAGGACACCGAGAAGTAGGTAGAGATCGCGAAAACGTCCCATACCAGCGGTGAGTTGAAGTTTACCCACAGGGAGCCGAACGTGTTAGGAAACGGAAGCGCCCAGTAAGCCAGCCAGGGGCGTCCCATGTGCATGACAATGAAAGAGGCGGCACATATTACGGCAAAGATGGTCATGGCTTCTGCTGCACGGTTAACCGAGGTTCTCCATTTCTGACGGAAGAGCAGAAGGATGGCGGAGATCAGGGTTCCGGCGTGACCTATACCCACCCACCATACGAAGTTGGTGATATCCCAGGCCCAGCCTACGGTCTTGTTCAGACCCCAGACGCCCAGTCCTTCCCACCAGGTTCTCATTACCCAGAAACTACCGTATACCAGTACAATCAGGGATATGGTGAATGCTATTTTCCATTCTTTGGTAGGTTTGGCTTCTACGTGTCTGCAAATATCCTCCGTAACATCGTGGTGGGTTTTACCATTCGTTACCAAGTGCTCTCTTATGGGTGAAACTACTGATGACATAATTGTTCCCTAAATAAGTTAGGCTTTCTTTATTAATTGATTACTAATTTCTCTTATGACAATACTTTCGAATCTTCTTTGTCTTTGTTCCGAACCTTAACCAGGTAGCTTAACTGAGGCTGTACGTTTATTTCTTCCAGCATGTGGAAGGCACGTCCTTCTCTTTCGTTGGCCAGCAGTTTCGAGATTTCAGATTCCGGATCGTTCATATCGCCAAACGTGATACAGCCGGTAGGGCAGGAAGAACCGCAGGCCAGCTTGATGTCGCCGTCTTTTAAAGGTCTCTTCTCTTTTTTCGCTACCAGTTTCCCGGCCTGGATCCGCTGAACACACATCGAACATTTCTCAATTACCCCTCTTGAGCGTACGGTTACTTCCGGGTTGATCACCATCCGGCCCAGCTCATTGTTGAAGGCATAATCAAAATCATCGTTTTCGAAGTATTTGAACCAGTTGAAACGTCTTACTTTGTACGGACAGTTGTTCGCACAGTAACGGGTTCCCACACAACGGTTGTAGGTCATCTGGTTAAGTCCTTCCGAAGAGTGGGTAGTGGCCAGTACCGGACATACGGTTTCACACGGTGCGTTAGAGCAGTGCTGGCACATCATAGGCTGGAATACCACTTCGGGGTTATCAGAAGCCACTTCCATGGCTTTGTAGCCGTTCGGGTTATAACCGGTTTCACGGGGGGCATCCGAGCTGTAATAGCGGTCAATACGCACCCAGTGCATTTCCCTGGCGCGGGCCACTTCGGCTTTACCTACCACCGGGATGTTGTTTTCAGCCTGGCAGCTTACCACACAGGCGGCGCACCCGGTACAGGTATTCAGGTCAATGACCATTCCCCAGCTGTGATTCTTCTTCTCGTGCCCGTTCCACATGGAAATGGTGTTGGGGCGCTTAGGGCCTTCCGATGTAGCGATCATCGGTTCAAACCTTCCGGCTTTTACATTTTTAATGTATTCGCCCAGGATGGTCTCCTGTACCACCGCTTTACGGCCCATGTAGGTTTCATGGGTCTGGGTCTGGGCCAGGGTATAGCCTGATTTGGTTTTTTCGATCTGTATGCCGTCTGCCCAGAAGTTTCCGGCACCTTTAGAGCTTCTCAGGAGCGGCAGAACGTCTGCTCCCACATTCCCGGCTTTCCCGGCTTTGGTGCGGCCGTATCCCCGGGCAACCGCCACGGTTCCGTCGGGTTGTCCCGGCTGGATAAGCACAGGCAGCTCTATGGAGGTGTTCCCGGCTGTTACTTTCACCCAGTCGCCCTGGGCAATCCCCAGCTCGGTAGCGGTTCTCAGGGAGAAAGCCGCTGTGTTTTCCCAGGTTACTTTGGAAATCGGATCCGGTGTTTCCTGTAACCAGGGGTTATTGGCGTTTTTACCGGTACCGATGGTGGTATTTTCAAATACATAAAGCTCCAGGCCGTTTCCTTTCGGAGCGGTGGCCTGAGCGGCTGCTTCCTGGATGTTCCCGATGAAAGTGGCGCCCGCTACGGGGGAAGCCCCTAATTCATATACCCCGTCGTGGAGAGTCTGTGTCCATGACTTCCCGTTCAGGATGTTCGATTCCCAGTTGTCTTTCAGGTATTTGTGGTAAGAAGAAGGAGAACCTGACCATTTCAGGAAGCTGGCTTCCGGCTGACGCGACTTGAAAATATTGGAGATCGTAGGCTGGATAAGCGAGTAATAGCCGGTTTTCGGACAGGCGTCACCCCAGTTTTCCAGGAAATGCGTATTTAAAGCAATGTATGTACAGTTTGAAGCGGTTTCGTCGGCCCGGTCGTTGATGGCCACGGTCAGCTTCGCTTTCTTAAGTCCTTTCTCAATTTCAGCCCCTTTCAGGTGGTCGTATACCGGGTTGGCATCTACAAAGATAACGGCATCTACGGCACCACTGTTCAGGTCGGCAATGAACTGGCTCATTTCGGCATCGTTCCCCTGGCGGTAATTTACGGTGTTCCCAAAGTCGATGGTAGTACCCACGGTACCCAACAGGGCATTCAGGGCATTCACAAGAACAAGGGTGGAAACATCACCCGATCCGCTGACGATCAGGCTTCTGGCGCCTGATTTAACCAGGTCAGCCGCACATTTATCAAGGAATTCGAAGTCGGCTTTCTGAACAGCCAGCGGAGAGCCTTGTCCCAGCTTCTCCGAAACCCGGTTATAGAGGTTGGCTACCAGCAGACCTTCCTGAGACGGCTTATAGCGGCCGCGGTAGTCGGCATTGGCACCGGTAAGGGACATGGTAGGCTCGTAGTGGTAGTGCCTGGACATGGTTTTCTTACCGTCTTTGGCACTGCTTACTTTCCGGTTGGCCACCCAGCCGGCATTGTATTCAATCGGGCTGATCCAGGCGCCGAGGAAATCGGCGTTGATGCCGACAATCACATCTGCATTTTCAAATTTATAGTCAGGAATAACCGCCTTGCCAAAGCTCTTCTCGTTAGCCTGGACCAGCGGGTAAGCCGAATTGGCATCGTACTGAACCAGCTTTGCAGAAGGATATTTAACCGTAAAATCGCCAATCACCTTTTTAAAGGTGGGCGACAGGATGGTGTTGGATACGATGCGGATATTGGAAGCGGCAGCCAGCCCGGCCATCACCTCTTTGTCCAGCTTGTCCCAACCGATCTCTTTCCCGTTTTTAACAGGTGTTCTCAGGCGATCGTTATCGTACAGTGACAGCAGGGAGCCGTGAACAGAAGCGCTCAGGCATCCTTTGGAAACAGAAGAAAGATCATTTCCTTCTATTTTGATGGGCCGGCCTTCTACCGTCTTCACCAGGATGCTGGCGTAATCGCCGCCCTGTACATACGATGAAGCATAGTAGTTGGGAATGCCCGGCTCGACATCCACCGGTTTATTCAGATAAGGAATAGTATGTCTTACGGGGGCGTCGCAGGCTGCCAGGGAAACGGCTGCCATTCCAAAGCCGAGAACTTTAAGGAAATCCCTGCGGTAGGTTCCCCCTTCTATTTCATCAAAGTTAAATTCTTTATCGGCGTTTTTTACGACGTTGATATCATTTTTTAACTCTTCAATACCTTTCCAATACCTTTTGTTAGTATCCTCCATGAGTATAATGTAAGTAAAATTCCAGTTTTAATTAAAGGTAATTAATAGTGACATTTAGCACATTCCAATCCGCCGATATCTTCTACTTTCATTGGTTTCGAAGAGACCTGCTCATGCGCTGACAGCAACTTGTCGTAATACGCATTACCTTTTGAGTTAACATCTGTCTGCCGGTGACAGTCAATACACCAGCCCATGGTCAGCGAGTGTCTTTGCTGAACCACTTCCATATTTCTGATGTCGCCGTGACAGTTTTCACAATCCAGTCCGCCTACCACGGTATGCTGCGAGTGGTTAAAGTAAGCCAGATCAGGAAGGTTATGTACCCGTACCCATTCTACCGGTGTGTCTGTTTCAATAGCCCGGTAAATCTTCTGAATCTCAGGAGATTCACGTTTGATGGTATTGTGACAGTTCATACAGATGCTTGACGAAGGGATACCGGCCTGCTTGCCTTTGTATACGCCGGTATGGCAGTAACCGCAATCAATCTCCATATCGCCTGCATGAAGCTTATGCGAGAAGTTGATGGGCTGAGCCGGGGCATATCCCTGGTGAACACCAATGCTGTACAGCCCGTCGAGGGTGGCTTTGGTGCCCAGTATGATAAAGAGCCAGATAATAGCGCTCCTCACGGTAGAATTGCTGAAGAGAGCCTTCAGGTTATCTCCCAGGGAAGGTTTCGGCTGAGCCAGCTCCTGCGTAAGGCTTTCGTCTGATTTGGAGAGGGTGTTCAGCAGGCGGATCACCGCCAGGAGAGCTACCAGCACCAATACCATGATACCAAGGAGCGAAACCAGGATAATATTAAAGAATTTACCCCCGCCTGCTTCCTGTCCGCCTGCGGCAGCACCGGCTGCTGCTCCTGCAGCGGCTACCGGAGCTTCGTTGGCTTTCTTGATATAGGCCAGGATATCGTGTATCTCTTTGTCACCGTAGGCCGGGAAGGCGGTCATTTGCAGCTTGTTGAACTTATTGAAAAGATCATTGGCGTACTTGTCACCGCTTTTAATGACTTTATCAGGGTTTTGGATCCATGATTTGATCCAGGCAAAATCCCTTCTTTCTTCAACGCCTTTCAGACCGGGTCCCACCACTATCTTGTCTTCCGGGGAGTGACACTGCTTACAGTTGTTTTTGAAAAGGGTTTCTCCTGCTGCCGGGTCACCTGTTCCTCCGGCTGAGGCGGCTTCAGCAGCGGGAGCTGCGGCTTCCTGTGCGAAAACACCCTGACCTGACAAAAATACAAAGGTGATTAGAAGTAAGAATTTCCTCGTAATGATATGTAACATATTTAACAGAATATTGCTATTTCATCCAGACTGCAAAACTAATGGAGGAATAGTTGGGAACAAAATATGCATTGTGAATTTTCGGGGTACGCGAAAATTTAGAACTATTTTAAATAGAATTTAATAAACTTATAATCAATAAACTAAGTGTCTTATCTTTCAAAAGTTCCATTTATGAGCGGCACCTGAAATAGCATTTATCCTATACGATTCGTTGCCCCGGGGAAGGATCGTTTTTCCGGTGTGAACGGCCGCACCCGGCATGCGGGTATCCGGTCACGGCAGACGGCCGTTTTACCGGGGCCGCACGAGGCTCTATAGTATATAATTATATAAGCCTTAATTATACAGTGCTGTGCCGGGCAGGCGGCACCGGAAGATCCGGGCGCCTGTTGGCAGGGATGCGCCGGGGTGCGGGCGCGGTTTTAAGGAGGGCAGGGTTTGGTTAGGGGAGAGTGGATGGAGGGCCGCCATTCCGCGAGGTCTTCCCGGAACAGGCAGATTGCTGTATTTCTATCCGGTCGGGAAATAGCGGGTGGGGGAATACTATACATATACATATAAGTGGCAGTGGCGGCTGTTCGGGTAGTAAAGAAAACAAAAGCGCCGGCCGGTTTACGGCATACCGGAGGGGCCTCCTGAGGCAGATACCGGAACGTGAAAAAAAAGTTTTTAAGGCATCTGCCTGAGGAATAAACAGATACGGAAAAACCTGAAAAAATATTCGAAAAAAAGTAGATTTTTTTTGAAGGAAGTATTGCCATGTAAAAAAATGTTTCTACCTTTGCACTCCCAAACGACGAGAGAGGGGGAAAGGAAGGCCGGAGAGAGGGGAAGAGGAGTAGGGCAAACGAGCTCACGATAAGTGGGATAAAGTTCATTAACTTGTTGGGGATAAAGATGG
>Ga0222421_100076_pt1 | contig 138053 bp, 111 predicted proteins | sample 3A1ome_2_FD_182473 | JGI IMG/M metagenome (GOLD analysis project Ga0222421, IMG submission 182473) | Enriched microbial communities from leaf-cutter ant dump, University of Wisconsin, Madison, United States - 3A150A (version 2) | ecosystem: Environmental > Terrestrial > Nest > Insects nest >... | reverse complement strand
CGCGTCATTGGCGACTGGATCAGCTTTTACAACCACCGGCGCCCACACCAGGCGTTGAAGATGAAAACCCCCGCCGAAGCATTCGCTTTTGCGGCTTAACCTGGGCAGGTTCTGCTGGGTCATTACACTGAAATCATCGGATAGATACGCAGAAACACCGATTTATAAATGAGTATATGAAGCTGCCACGCTAACCCTCCAGCACTAGCTAATCTGGATACTCTCATCTCTTCAGGAGAAGATGCGATGACTTCCTCCTCTGCTCTAGTCTTGACCACCCTGATCGCCTGGACACTGCTGCTTCTGATCCTGATGGAAGTACTGCGCGCGCGCCTGGTGGTCAGCAGCCGCGTCGCTTCCAATACCTTCGCGCCGGACAACACCGGCCTGTCGCCTTTTCATGCAGCGCCTGGCGCGCGCCCACGCGAATTGCCTGGAGGGCTTGCCGATCTTCGGCGGCTTGCAGGTGGTCGCGCTGCTGACCGGCAAGGCGGGCCTCACCGATCCGCTCGCGCCTTGGCTGCTGGCGGCGCGGCTCGTGCAGTCGCTGATCCATCTGGCGTCCACCAGCGTGATGGCGGTCAATCTGCGCTTCGCCGCCTTTGCGGTGCAGCTCGGGATTGCCGCCTATTGGTCATATCTGCTACTGATGTGATAGCGCTGCTCTGTCCCACAAACATTCCAATGAACCGCCTCGCGGACTGCCTGCTGCGCTCGCTGCTCTGGGCTTACCGAGTGACGGTATCCACGGAATCGAAATCCTGATCGATCAGTCCGGCATCAAAACACGTTGAACCGGGTTACAGGCTATCCAGCTCCCGGGCTACCGCTTGACTGGTTTTTCGTTCCCGCGCAGGCGTGAACGACAGGCAGAACAGAATTTCAACAGCTTGAACAAAGCGCCAACATGCAGTGATTCAGGGAGTATGCATGAAATGTTAGCGTATTCCCTTCGGAAGCGAGTAGGTATGCAGGGAGTATCCACCAACGCCGCGCCGATCTGGCAAACCTGACACTGCTACCCGAAACCACCGCCTTCAGCGCAGTCGCATGTCAGGACTTCGGCAGCAACGCGCCAGCCAAGCGGCCATCGACCACGTCCGTCGCCACCGGATAGCCGGCAATCGCGGTCGCGGCCAGCACCGCGCGCTGCACCGCGATCGCCATCGCTTCGGCGGCCACCATCCCCAGCAACAGCGGATTGCCGGCACGGCCGGCGGCGCCGGTGCCGAGCGCGAAGATGGTGTCGCCGTCGTAACTGGTATGGATCGGATTGATGGTGCGGGCCAAGCCGTCGTGCGCCTGCTGCGCGATCTTTTGCGCCTGCGCCTTGGTCAGCACGGCGTCGGTGGCGATGCAGCCGATCGTGGTGGCGCCGCCTTCGACCAGCGATAGCGGCAGTTCGCCGGCCAGAATCGCCGCACGCGTATCGAGCAGCGCGGTGCCGTCGGCGGTACGGGCGCCGGCCAGCACCCGGCCGGTGGCCGGGTCGATCACGTCGCCGACCGCGTTGACCGCGACGATGGCGCCGACCGTCAGGCCGTCCACCGTCAACGAAGCGCTGCCGATGCCGCCCTTCATCGCCCGCTGCGGGCCGTACAGCTTGCCGACGGTGGCGCCGGCACCGGCGCCGACCGTGCCTTCCACCGGCGCGTCGGCACTGGCCGCGACGCAAGCCTGATAGCCGCCAGCGGCATCGGGGCGGATTTTCGGATCGCCCGAATCCAGATCGAACAGCACCGCCGCCGGCACGATCGGCACACGGGCGACGCCGACATCGACGCCGATACCCTGCTCTTCCAGATAGCGCATCACGCCGGTGGCGGCATCCAGCCCGAAGGCGCTGCCGCCGGACAGCATAATCGCGTGCACCTTGTCGACCAGGTTGCATGGGGCCAGCAGGTCGGTTTCGCGCGTGCCGGGCGCGGCGCCGCGCACGTCGACGCCGGCCACCGCGCCGCCATCGGCCAGAATCACGGTGCAGCCGGTGGGCCGGCGGGAATCGGTGTAGTGGCCGACGCGGATGCCGCGCACGGCGGTGATGCTGCCTGTGGAGGAAATGCGGCCGCTGCCGCCGGTCGGCTGATGCATGGGGGCTCCGTTGATGGTCGATTCAGGCTGGAATGGCGCCGGACTATCGGCTTTGGCGCGATGCGTAGCCGGCGCCTGCGTCCGCAGGCGCGGCCCAACGGCGCTCAGGTTTTGGGCAGCGTCACGCCGTGCTGGCCCTGGTACTTGCCGTTGCGATCCCGGTACGAGGTTTCGCAGACTTCGTCGCTTTCGAAGAACAGCACCTGCGCGCAGCCTTCGCCGGCGTAGATCTTGGCCGGCAGCGGCGTGGTGTTGGAAAACTCCAGCGTCACGTAGCCTTCCCATTCCGGTTCAAATGGCGTGACGTTGACGATGATGCCGCAGCGCGCATAGGTGGATTTGCCGAGGCAGATGGTCAGCACGTTGCGCGGAATGCGGAAGTATTCGACGGTGCGCGCCAGCGCGAAGGAGTTCGGCGGGATGATGCAGACGTCGCTCTTGACGTCGACGAAGGATTTTTCGTCGAAGTTCTTCGGATCGACGATGGTGCTGTTGATGTTGGTGAATACCTTGAATTCGTCGGCGCAGCGGATGTCGTAGCCGTACGAGGAGGTGCCGTAGGAAACGATCTTGTGGCCGTTGGCGGTGCGTACCTGGCCGGCCTCGAACGGTTCGATCATGCCGGTTTCGAGCGCCATGCGGCGAATCCATTTGTCGGACTTGATGCTCATGAGGGTCGGTCTTCAGGTTGAGTCTGGACGATGCGCGAACGGCGCGCCACCGCGGATTCTGCGGCCGCACGCCGTTGCGGTCGTGCGGATTTTACGCGAAAACGGCGCGGATTCCGCCGCTACTGCGCCGCCTTGTAGGACGGGAAGAACAGTTGCTGGCCATCGACCTTGAAGCCGGCGATCGCCTGCTGCCCTTCGTCGGACGTGATCCACTCGACCAGTTGCATCGCCCCCTTGTAGTTGATGTCCTTGTAGCGCTCGGGATTGACGGCGATGATGCCGTACGGGTTGAACATGCGCTTGTCGCCCTCCACCACGATCGCCAGGCCGGTGCGGGCGCGGTAGGAGATGTAGGTGGCGCGGTCGGTCAGCGTATAGGCCTGCATCTGTGCCGCCATGTTCAGCACCTCGCCCATACCGAGCCCGGCCGATACGTAGGCGCTGCCCTGCGGCTGGGTGCCGATTTCCTTCCAGTAGCCCTTTTCCATCACGTCGGTACCGGAATTGTCGCCGCGCGAGATGAACCTGGCACCGCTGTCGACGATCTTCTTCATCGCCGCCAGCACGTCCTTGCTGCCCTTGATGCCGGCCGGATCGGCATCCGGGCCGACGATGATGAAGTCGTTGTACATCACGTCGCGCCGGTTGACGCCGTAGCCGGCGGCGATGAACTTGTCTTCCAGCGGGCGCGCATGCACCAGCGTGACGTCGACGTCGCCGTTTTTCGCCAGTTCCAGCGCCTTGCCGGTGCCGACCGAAATCACATGGACGCGGCTGTTGGTCTTGCTTTCGAACTTTGGCAGCAGGTAGGACAGCAGCCCCGAATTCTCGGTGCTGGTGGTAGTGGACAGTTTGATGACCTGCTGCGCCGATGCCGGCAGGATGGCGTAGACGGCACCTGCCACGAACGCGGCGGCGGACAACAATTTACGAAACGACATGATGTCTCCCGGTTTGATTTGTCGTTCACGCCGGACGGCGTTGCCGCCGACGCCCCGCAGGCATCCTAACCGGGCGACACGGGACGCACAAGCCGCCGCACGGCAGGACATTGCGCCACCGCATGGTGGCGCCGCTGGATCAGCTGGCCGGCCGCGCGTGCTTTTTCACCCAGGCGACATAGTTGTCCACCCAGCCCTGCAGGAATTTCCGGGTATCCGGATTGCCGATGTTGCCGGCATCGTCGAACAGGCCGTCCTTCATCTGCAGAAAGACTTCCGGCTGGCCCATGGTCGGCATGTCGAGATAGGCCAGGACGTTGCGCAGATGCTGCTGCGCCAGCGCGGTGCCGATGGCGCCGATGGAAATCCCCAGCACAGCGGCCGGCTTGCCGGCCCAGGCGCTCTGACCGTAGGGGCGCGAGGCGTTGTCGATGGCATTCTTCAACACGCCGGGAATCGAGCGATTGTATTCGGCGGTGACGAACAGCACGCCTTGCGCCGCCGCCACTTCGCTTTTCAGGCGCTTGACCGATTCGGCCTGGTTGCCATCCTGATCCTGGTCGTACAGCGGCAGATCACCGATCTGCAATTGCCGGAACGAAAATTCCGGCGGCGCCAGCCTGGCGACGGCGTCGGCCAGCCGGCGATTGAACGATTCGCGCCGCAGACTGCCGACGAGGACTGCGATCTGGTACTGACTCATATCGATCTCCTGAAAAAGACATCAACGAATGGCAAGGCGGCATGCTGCACGCCAAGCCACTATACGCGCCAGTAGCCAGAGCCGCAGCCGGCGCCGCCAGCAAAAACGGGCGGCGCCGGCCTTTTCGCCTTACTTCGCCGAGTCCAGCAGCTTCCAGTCACCCTTCTCGATCTTCACCAGCACGCGCGCACGGGCGTCGTGGCCATAGTGATCGGTCGGGCTCATGTTGAACACGCCCTGGGTACCGACCACTTCACGATCGGTTTCCAGCGCGTCGCGCAGCGCCTGACGGAATTCCGGGGTACCCGGCTTGGCTTTCTTCAGCGCGGTCGGCACCGCCGCCGCCAGCAGCCGGTAGGCGTCGATCATGTGCGAGCCGAACGACGACAACGAGCCGGCGCCATACTTTTCCTCGTACTGGCGGGTGTATTCGACACCCGGCTGCTTCGACGGGTGGCTGTCCGGCAACTGCGCGGCGACCATGATCGGGCCGACCGGCAAGATCGTGCCTTCGACCGCCTTGCCGCCGACGCGGATGAAATCCTTGTTGGCGGCGCCGTGCGTCTGATAAATGCGGCCCTTGTAGCCACGTTCGACCAGCGCGGTCTGCGGCAGCGCCGCCGGCGTGCCGGAACCGGCCACCAGGATCGCATCCGGGTTGGCGGCGGCCAGCTTGACCACCTGGCCGGTGACGCTGGTGTCGGTACGGTTGTAGCGCTCGACCACGGCCATTTTCAGTCCGGCCGCTTCCGCTGCCTTGGTCATGTCGCGCAGCCAGCCTTCACCGTAGCCGTCGGCGTAACCGATGAAGCCGAGCGTCTTGACGCCATTGGCCTTCATGTGTTCGGCCAGCGCCTGCGCCATCAGCGCGGTGTGCTGGGCGGCGGAAAAGGTCCACGGAAACTTGCCGCCGGCCAATTCCAGCGGCGCCAGCGCGATCTGCGGCGTCTTGGTTTCATTGGCAACCTCGGCGATCGCCAGCGCGGTCGGCACCGCCGACGAACCGAAGAAAATGTCGGCGTGGTTTTCGGTGGCGGCCTTGCGCACGTTCTTGTTGGCTTCGGTCGGGTTGGTGCCATCGTCCATCACGATGTAGTTGACCTTTTCGCCGGCGATCGTGGTCGGCAGCAGCGCCACCGTGTTCTTCTCGGGAATCCCGAGCGAAGCCGCCGGGCCGGTCGCAGAAACCGAAATGCCGACGTTGATGTCGGCAAGAGCTGGCGCCTGCGCGCAGAACAGTGCGGCCGCGACGGCGGCGCCGGTGGTGAGCTTGAAGTTCATCTCTGTCTCCTCGGGGTGTGGTGCGCCTTCATCGAGTCGGCGCCGGTTGGGGTAAAAAACTTGCGTACTGTAAACGATTCGCCGCGCTCAGCGCTGTGGCTTGGCCAATGCCTGCAGCAGCCGCAACAGCGTCTGCCGCTCGGTCGATGTCAGATGCGCGGTGACCCGCGCATCATGCTCCAGCACCGCCTGGCGCGCCTCGTTCAGCGTGGTCACGCCTTGCGGGGTCAGATGCAGGCCCCAGGCACGCTTGTCGGCCGGTGCCGGACGCCGTTCGACCAGCCCCATGCGTTCCAGCGCATCGACCAGCAGCACCGCGCCGGAACGGGCAATGCCGAGCACCGCCGCCAGCTCGGTCAGTTTCAGGTCCGGATTGGCATCGATCACGGTCAGCGCGGAAAAACGCGGCGGCGTGATGTCCCAGGCGGCCAGTGAACGGATGAAATCGTCGTAGATGGCGATCTGCGCGCGCCGCACGCCGTAACCGACCAGCCGGTCCAGCACGCCATAGTCGATGCCGGCGACGTGCGGGTCGAAACCGCCAGCACTACTGCCGCCGGGAAAAATATCGGCCGATCGGTACTTGCGCTGCGCCATCCGTGTGCGCCTGCGACTCAGGCACGCTCGCCCTGCAGCGTCTGACGGTCGAAACCGGCCAGGCGCTTGTAGCGCAAGGCGATTTCCTCGCGCTCGGCGCGCGGAATCACGCTATCGATGTCGGCAAAGCCCTGTGGCGCGCGCTGCTCGGCGATCTGCATCACCTGCTCCGGCCCGTTCATGCGGTTGCGCAGCACGATACCGGCGGTGCGCGGCAGGCGCTCGGCCTCATATTCGCGCAACTGGTAATTGACGTCGGCGCCGGCGGTTGCGCACGGCAGCAGGCAATCGGCCAGGTAGCGTGCATCCAGGATCGCCTGCGCGCTGCCATTCGAACCGATCGGATACATCGGATGCGCGGCATCGCCCAGCAGGGTGACGCGGCCTTCGGTCCAGCGCGGCAGCGGATCGCGGTCAACCAGAGGGAATTCGTAGATCGCCTGGGCGCCGTCGATCAGCGCCGGGATGTCGATCCAGTCCCATTTCCAGTCGGCGAAGGCGGTAGCGAACACCGACTTGTCGACCTTGCGGTTCCAGTCGGTGGCCGGCAGCGCACCATCGGCGACACGCAGTTCGGCGATCCAGTTGATCAGCGACCGGCCTTCGCGCTGCAGTGCGCCGGAAATCGGATAGGCGACGAATTTCTGGTCCTGATGGCCGGCCATGAACATGCTGCGGCCATCCAGATACGGCGCGCCTTCTGTCACCGCGCGCCACAGCATGCGGCCGGAAAAACGCGGGGCGTCGCCAACCGGATGCAGCATGCGCCGCACCGCCGAATGGATGCCATCGGCGCCGACCAGTACGTCGGCGCTGACCGTCACCGCGGCGCCGTCGGCGCGCCGACGGAACGTGCAATGCGCGCCATCGCCATCCTGCACGCAGGATTCGAACGCATGACCGGTATGAACGCGCTCGGCGCCAAGGCGCTGCAAGGCGACGCGATACAGCGCCATTTGCACCCCGCCGCGATGAATCGAGAACTGCGGCCATTCGTAGCCGGCGGCGCGCCCGCGCGGCTCGCTCCAGATTGGCTGGCCGAACTTGTTGTAGTAGGACAGCGACGAAGTTTCGATGGCGTCTGCCGCCAGCTCCTCCTGCAAGCCCAGTTCGGACAATTCCCGGACCGCGTGCGGCAGCAGGTTGATGCCGACGCCAAGCGGCCGGATCTGTTCGACCGCTTCATAGATGTCCACCTCGATACCGCGCTGATGCAGCATCAAGGCCAGGCTCAGGCCACCGATGCCGGCGCCGGCGATTGCGATTTTCATGCCTCTCCTCCCAAAGCCGCTTGCAGTCGCTTGCGCCGGCGGGCCACACCCGGCCCGCCACGCGGCGTTTCTGCCACGGCAAATAGTTATAATCTATAACAACTTTGGCGAAAAGGAAATGGTCAAGGCAAGCGCGCACCACCGGCCACGCGGCGGACATCCTGTCCCGATCCGGTGCCAATCCACCCCGCTCCTCCATCGATTCCGCGCATCCGCCAACACCGCGTTCTCCCCCCGCAGTTGCATTCCCGCCACCTCGGCAAACCCTCCCGACCCGAAACGGGAATTCGACTTCCCCTCGACGCTGCGTCGATTGACGCTTCTCAAACATTAAATCATCCCCGCATTTCCACCCGCGTTTCATGCGTACCATGAATTCCGGTTCTGCTCTCCGGATGGCTGGCGATGGCTTCGCGGCACCGGTTGCAAGTTGATTGCAGAGAACCTCTCCACGGTGTGCCTTGGGCGATCTGAAGGACAGGGAAATCAGGATCAAATGGAACGCTCCGTCAACAAAATCTCGTCCCGGCTGGAACTCTCGCTGCGATTGCTGGACGTGATGGCGATCGCCGCCGCCGGCCAACTCGCCAGCCACCTGCATTTCGGCGTATCGCTGGGCGATCTTTCGTCGGTCCATACCGGCATGGTCTATCTATGCTGCGCGCTGGCCTTTCTCCTGCTGCCGCAGATGGGTCTGTATACCTCGTGGCGAGGCCGCCCGCTTCTGGCGATGCTCGGACGCATCGTGGTGTCCTGGGGTCTGGTCCTGCTGGTGGTCCTGTTCTTCAGTTTCCTGATCCACCATGTCGGGAAAATCTCCCGACTTTGGGTTTTTTACTGGTACATGAACGGCATCGCACTGCTGATGCTGTCCCGCATGCTGGTCTATTCAGCGCTGTATTACCTGCGCAAGAAAGGGTGGAACATCAAGCGCGTGGTGATCGTCGGCTATGGCCAGACCGGTCGTGAAATGCATCGGCGCGCGGTGCAACAGAGCTGGCTCGGCTATGAGGTCAAGGCAATACACACAGTGTCCGACGAGCCGGCGCCGCTGGCCTCCACCGGCGTCGACCGCATTCCGGTACTGGAAAACGTCCACGGCTACGTCACCGCCAGACATATCGACGAGATATGGCTGACGCTGCCCCTGAGCGCTTCCGGTCAACTGCAGAAACTGCAGTACCTGCTGCGCAATACCCTGGTCGATATCCGCTGGATACCGGACACACTGAGCATGGAAATCCTGAGCCGCACCACGGTCGATTTCATGGGATTTCCGGCAATTGACCTGAACCGCCCGACTTCCAGCGGCCTTGGCGGTGTCGCCAAGGATTTGTTCGACAAGTCATTTTCCCTGGTGATGCTGATTCTGATGGCGCCGCTGTTCCTGGTCATTGCCGTCTGCATCAAATGCTCGTCGCCCGGCCCGGTGTTCTTCCGTCAGCCACGTCATGGCCTGAACGGACGGCCGTTCAACGTCTACAAATTCCGCAGCATGAAGCTGCACCAGGACCATGGCTCGGTAACGCAGGCGGTGCAGAACGATCCGCGCGTCACCCGCATCGGCCATTTCCTGCGCCGCACCAGTCTGGATGAACTGCCGCAGTTCTTCAACGTTCTGATCGGCGACATGTCGGTGGTGGGGCCGCGCCCGCATGCGCTGCAGCACAACGACCTGTACAAGGATCGCGTCGATCTGTACATGCTGCGCCATCGCGTCAAGCCGGGCATCACCGGCTGGGCGCAAATCCACGGCTATCGCGGTGAAACCGATACCGAGGAAAAAATGGTGAAGCGGGTCCAGTTCGATCTGTACTACATCCGCAACTGGACTTTGTGGATGGACATGCAAATCGTCCTGTGGACCGCCTTTCGCGGATGGACCGGGAAAAATGCGTATTGACATGCCAGTGCTGCCAGCCCGGGAGCGGCAGGCAACCGTACCGCCGCTGTCAGCGGAACAGTTCGCTGCGGCAGTCGCGGCCATGCCGCTGATTTCTATCGACCTGCTGGTCGTCGGCCCGGATGGCGCCACGCTGCTGGGCTGGCGCAACAATCCACCAGCACGGAACAGCTGGTTCGTACCGGGCGGGCGCATCAGGAAAGGCGAAACCCTGGCAACCGCTCTGCGCCGCCTGACCCGCGATGAACTGGGGCTGGAAACGGACATTTCGGTCACCCGATTCGGCGGTGTATTCGAGCATTTTTACGATACCGATTTTCGCGGAACGAACGGCGCCAGCACCCATTACCTGGTGCTCGCCTACTGGCTGCGGGCGGAGCCTTCCCTGCTGAATCCACCTGTGCGCCAACATGCCCGCTACCGCTGGTTTCAACCGGACCAGCTGCTTGCCGAGCCGCAAGTCCACCCCTATACCCGCGCTTACTTCACAAGGTGATCCGCCATGCAGCCTTCCATCGTTCCGGTCATTCTCTGCGGTGGCTCCGGTACCCGTCTGTGGCCGTTGTCGCGCGAGACCTATCCAAAACAATTCCTGCGCCTGCACGGTGGCCAAACCCTGTTGCAGCAGACCGTCGGCCGGCTGGATGGCGTCGCCGGGATGGGCCCGCCACTGCTGGTATGCAATGAAAGTTCGCGTTTTGTCGCCGCCGAACAGCTACGCGAAATCGGCGTGGAGGATGCAGGCATCCTGCTGGAGCCGCTGCGCCGCAATACCGCGCCGGCAATCGCTTCGGCGGCGTTGCATGTGACGGCCAACGGTGATGATCCCCTGCTGCTGGTACTGCCGTCGGACCATGTCATACAGAATCGCCCAGCCTTTCACGCCGCCCTTGCTGCCGCGTGCAGGGCGGCGGAAAACGGAGATCTGGTCACTTTCGGCGTGGTCCCGCAACATCCGGAAACCGGCTATGGCTATATCCGCGCACGCGGAACGCCAGACCAGGATGCATGGCCGGTAGTGGAATTCGTCGAGAAGCCGGACCGCGCGCGCGCCGAGCAATATCTGACCCAGGGCGACTATTACTGGAATAGCGGCATGTTCGTATTTCGCGCCAGCCGCTATCTGGATGAGCTGAACCGCTATCAGCCGACGGTCGTCACCGCCTGTCGCGAAGCAGTCGCGCTGGCCCATCGAGACTTCGATTTCATCCGCCTGAATCAGCGTGCCTATGCAACCAGCCCGGACATCGCCATCGACTACGCGGTGATGGAGCAGACCGGGCAGGCATCGATGGTGCCGCTGGCAGCGGACTGGAACGACATCGGCTCCTGGTCGTCGGTATGGGCTACCGCCGACAAGGACAGCGCAAATAATGCCGTTACCGGTGACGTGATGCTGCAGGATTGTTCCGGCTGTCTGGTACATGGCACCAGGCGGCTGATCACGGCGGTGGGATTGCGCAACACCATCATCGTCGAAACCGCCGATGCACTGCTGATCATGGATGCAAGCCATGCCCAGAATGCCCGCAAGCTGGTCGAAAAGCTGTCGGCGGCGCAGCGTCCGGAGGCAGTCCATCATCGGGAAATATTCCGGCCGTGGGGGTCATACGATTCTATCGGTACCGGCAATCGTTTTCACGTCAAGCGCATCACGGTCAAACAGGGCGCCAAGCTTTCCTTGCAGATGCACCATCACCGGGCCGAACACTGGGTGGTCGTATCGGGTACCGCCAGGATCACCAATGGCGACAAGGAATATTTTCTGACCGAAAACCAGTCCACCTATATCCCGCTGGGGGTGGTTCACTCCCTGGAAAACCCCGGAAAAATTCCGCTCGAACTGATCGAAATCCAGTCCGGCGCCTATCTGGGGGAAGACGACATCGTCCGCCTGCAGGACCGCTACGGCCGTATCGAAACCCCGCAGGCCGCTGCCCGGAAAGCCGAATTCCATTCCGGCTGAGCGGGCTTGCAGCGCTACCAGATAGCCCTGCCGACTCCACTGGCTGAAGCACTGTTAGAGGCTCCCGAAAATCGCTTTCCCGTCCCGAGCGGGGCCGGGAAGCTGCATCGCGCACAGCTCCGAATATGTTGCCGAGGAAAGCATGACACAGGTCAAAACAGCCGTTGCAAGGAATGACAGACTACGCTGGATCACGGAAACCGACGGGAATCTTCGATGACAAAACCATTGCAAACGTCCGGCCCGGTGGTTGTGCCGTTCGAAAAAAGACAGCAAAAGACGGCGCTGATCACCGGAGTCACCGGCCAGGATGGCGCCTACCTGGCTGAACTGCTGTTGAGCAAGGGCTACCTGGTCCACGGTATCAAGCGCCGCAGTTCACAGCTCAACACCGGCCGCATCGATCATCTGTATCAGGACCCGCACGATACGCCGCGCCGGTTCGTACTGCATCACGGTGACATGACCGACAGCTCCTCTCTGATCCGCATCATTCAGCAGGTCCAGCCGGATGAAATCTACAACCTGGCGGCGCAAAGCCACGTCGCGGTTTCCTTTGAAGAACCGGAATACACCGCCAATTCCGACGCGCTCGGCACACTGCGGATACTGGAAGCGATCCGTATCCTTCGGCTGGAACGCCAGACCCGCTTCTATCAGGCCTCGACTTCGGAACTGTTCGGCAAGGTACAGGAAACGCCGCAGCGGGAAACCACGCCGTTCTACCCGCGCAGCCCCTATGCGGTGGCCAAACTGTATGCCTACTGGATCACCGTCAATTACCGCGAAGCCTACGGGATGTATGCCTGCAACGGCATCCTGTTCAATCATGAATCGTCCCGGCGCGGCGAAACCTTCGTCACGCGCAAGATCACGCGCGCGCTGTGCCGAATTTCCCTGGGTCTGCAGGAATGCCTGTATCTCGGCAACCTCGATGCGCGCCGCGACTGGGGACACGCCCGCGACTACGTCGAAATGCAATGGCTGATGCTGCAGCAGGAGCAGCCCGAGGACTTCGTTATCGCCACCGGCATCCAGTACAGCGTCCGCGATTTCATCAACATCGCCGCCGCCGAACTCGGTATCCAGCTGGCATGGCAAGGCAGCGGTCTGGAACAAACCGCGACCGTGGAACGGGCAGCCGGCGATCACCTGCGTCGCGGACAAATCATCGTGCGCGTCGATCCCCGCTATTTCAGACCGACCGAAGTCGAGACGCTGCTCGGCGATGCGAGCAAGGCGCGCGCCAGACTGGGCTGGCAGCCGTCAACGCCATTTTCGCAACTGGTCGCGGAAATGATACGCAGCGATCTGGACGCGACCCGCAAATACGCACTGGTGAAGGAAAATGGCTTTGTTGCTCATGCGCATAACGAATGACCTGGCGCCATTCGTCCGGCAGGCCGGGAGGAGCGACCGCGCTACCGGCAGTCAATGGTAGCAGCCAGCGCCCCCGCCAACCTTGTATGGGTAATTCCGATCAAACCGATTTGAAACTTTCTGTCCATGCATAAGCGCATCTACGTCGCGGGGCACCGGGGAATGGTGGGAGCAGCCATCGTTCGCGCACTGGCACGCCGGAAAGACACCGAATTGATCGTCCGGACGCATGCCGAACTGGACCTCATCGATCAAGCGGGAGTCAGGGCTTTCTTCGCCAGCGAACGGATCGACGAAATCTATCTGGCCGCCGCGCACGTCGGCGGCATTCACGCCAACGACACCTATCCCGCGGATTTCATCTATCAGAACCTGATGATGGAAGCCAACGTGATCCACCAGGCATGGCGGCACGGCGTGGAGAAACTGCTGTTTCTCGGTTCGTCCTGCATCTACCCGCGCCTGGCGCCGCAACCGATTCCTGAAAACGCCTTGCTGACCGGCCCGCTGGAGCCGACCAACGAAGCTTATGCGATCGCCAAGATCAGCGGCATCAAGCTGTGTGAAAGCTACAACCGCCAATACGGCACCGACTACCGCAGCGTGATGCCGACCAATCTGTACGGTCCGGGGGACAACTACCACCCGCACAACAGCCACGTGATCCCCGGATTGATCCGGCGCTTTCACGAGGCACGAATTTCCGGTGCCGACAAGGTAGTGGTTTGGGGCACCGGAACACCCCGGCGGGAGTTCCTGCATGTCGACGACATGGCGGCCGCCTGCCTCCATGTCATGGACCTGCCCCGCGCGATTTACCGAACCCATACCGAACCGATGCAGTCCCATCTGAACGTCGGAAGCGGCCAGGACATCACCATTGCCGAACTTGCGCGGATGGTTGCCAGTGCCACCGGATTTTCCGGAACCATCGAATTCGACTCCACGCACCCGGACGGAACCCCGCGCAAATTGATGGACAGCAGCAAGCTGTCGGCGCTCGGCTGGCAGCCGGCAATTCCGTTGTCCGAAGGAATCGCCGCAACCTGCGCCGATTTCGAACGGCAACTTTCCGGGATCACTCACTAATTCTTCTCCGGTACCGTCATGAAAACCACTCTACTGAAAAAAATCCGCTCCAGAAAGGCGGTCGTCGGCATCGTCGGCCTCGGCTATGTCGGCATACCGTTGATGCTGCGCTTTTCGTCCTCCGGATTCAGGGTGCTCGGTTTCGACATCGATCCAAAGAAGGTGGACATGCTCAATCAGGGGATTTCCTATATCCAGCATATCGACAGCGCCAACATTGCCACGGCCCGCGCGAACGGCTTTGAAGCGAGCGCGGATTTTTCCCGCGCGCTGGAAGCCGACGCGCTGATTCTGTGCGTGCCGACCCCGCTGAACAAGTTTCGCGAACCGGACCTGAGTTTCGTACTGAACACCATCAAGGAACTGCTGCCGCACCTGCGCTCCGGTCAGCTGATCTCGCTGGAATCCACTACCTATCCCGGCACCACGGAGGAAGAATTGCTGCCACGGATACAGGAGCAAGGTTTCCATGTCGGCCAAGACATGTTCGTCGTGTTTTCGCCCGAGCGCGAAGACCCGGGCAACCCGGATTTCAACACCCGCACCATTCCCAAGGTTTGCGGCGGCATCACTCCTTCCTGCCTGGAAATCGGCGTGGCGCTGTACGGCGCGGTCATTGATCGGGTGGTGCCTGTCTCCTCCACCCGCACCGCCGAAATGACCAAGCTTCTCGAAAACATCCACCGCGCCGTCAATATCGGTCTGGTCAACGAGATGAAGATCATCGCCGACAGGATGCGGATCGACATCCATGAAGTCATCCGTGCCGCCGCCACCAAGCCGTTCGGCTTCGTCCCCTACTATCCCGGGCCGGGACTGGGCGGACACTGCATTCCGATCGACCCGTTCTATCTGACCTGGAAAGCGCGCGAATACGGCGTCAACACCCGCTTCATAGAACTGGCCGGCGAAGTCAACAGCAACATGCCGGACTGGGTCGTCAGCAAGATCGTGGCCGCGCTGAACGATCGTCGTCTGGCGGTCAAGGGCAGCAAAATCCTGATTCTCGGACTCTCCTACAAGAAGAACGTTGCCGATTTCCGGGAGTCGCCGTCGGTGATGCTGATGGAAAAACTGCGCGCGCTGGGTGCCGAGGTAGCCTATTCCGACCCGCATGTGCCGACGTTTCCGCCGATGCGCGAGCATTACTTCGACCTGTCCAGCGTTGCCTTGACGGCGGAAAATCTTGCCACGTTCCACTGCGTATTGCTGGCGACCGATCACAACCGCTTCGACTACCCGTTCATCAAGGCAAATTCGAAACTGATCGTCGATTGCCGCGGTCGCTACCAGGAACCGGCGGAAAACGTCGTGAAAGCATAAATTACCCATGCCCGCCCATCATGCCGCGATGAAGCGCCGCTTCGTCAACCTGTTCGGCCAACTGGATCTGTCGTCGGTCAAGATTCCGTTGATGCTGAGCCTGCTGAATCAGGTGGTCAGCAGCGGCGGCAATTTCGTGGTCGGCGTCTATCTTGCGCGCACGCTGCCGCTGGCGGATTTCGGCCTGTATGGCATCAGCTATGGCATCTGCATGTTGTACATCGGGGTCGGAAACGCCATTCTGCTGACCCAGATGGTGGTCAACATGCCGGACAAGCCCGAAGCGGAAAAAGATGCTTATGCCAGCCGGATGCTGGTTGGCGTGCTGATGCTGGGAGCGCTCACCCTGACACTCGGCTTGCTGACGATATTGACCGCGATCGCCCTCCATCCGGCGTGGCGGCAGTATTTCGCCATCGCCGCGACCGTCACCGTGACCGCGATTGCCTTCCTTGGCAAGGAATTCATGATTTCCTATGCGTACATACGCCGCAAGGAAATCCTGGCGCTGTCGGTCAGCACCCTGTCCGTCGCGGTGCTTTGCTGCGGTCTGGCGATCCAGTACCTGGCCGGCACTACCCTGACCGCGCAAAACGTATTGATACTGTATGCCGCCGGAGCGACAATCGGCGCCACTACCGGCTATCTGGCGGCGCCGCTCGACGTTCGGCGCAACATGAGCGACCTGTCGGCCGACTTTCTGGAAGCCTGGCGCCATGGCCGCTGGGCACTGGGCGGGGTGACAATCACCTGGATACAGGCACAGACCTACACCTATGCGCTGGCCTTTTTTCTCGGTCCCGCCGGAGTTGGTCAGGCAAACGCCGCACGCATCTTCATTTCACCTTTCTCGTTCCTGATCCCGGCGATCAACCAGATCACGATTCCCCGCCTGGCCGATTTGCGTGAGAGCGACAGCGCACGCATGCTCAGGGTATCGGTCCTCGTGACGACCGGGCTGTTCCTGTTCGCGCTGCTTTACGTTCTGGTGTTGCTGAGTTGTCTGGATTTCGTTTTCAGCATCGTGCTGGGCCGTCAGGACCGGATGATTCAATCGCTGGTACCGGTCTGGTGCGTAGTGCTCGTGATTCAAATGATCCTGACCGGGGGCAGTGCCCTGCTCCAGGTGATGCGCCGGTTCCGGATTCTCGCGCTGATCAATATCCCGAGCGCGATTGCCGCGGTTGTCACGGCAATCGTGCTGATCCGCCAGCTCGGCGCCCCCGGAGCCATCTGGGGCACCGTCACCGGTGAAATGGTGCTGGCGATACTCATCTGGAGGGAGATCCGGAATGGCCGGCACCGTAGCGATTGATGTGTGCGTCGCCACTTTCAGGCGACCACAGGTTCTTGACAAGCTGCTGACATCCCTGCTGCGGCAAGACCTGCATGGCATCACGATGCGGGTCATCGTCGTCGACAACGACCATCTGCAAACCGCCCGCCCGGTGGTCGACGCATTCCGTTTGCGCAGCAGACTCGACGTCGTCTATGACGTCGAGCCGGAGCAGAACATCGCCCTTGCGCGCAATCGCACCCTGAAACACCTGGAATCGGACTATTTCGCCTTCGTCGATGACGACGAAATGGTGTCCGAGCACTGGTTACACCGCCTGCTCGACGCCGCCCGGCGCTATCAGGCCGACATCGTTTTCGGGCCGGTCATCAGCGTATTCCCGGCCAATCCGCCATCCTGGGTAGAAAAAAATTTCCAGCGGCCACGCCGCCCCACCGGTCAGGAAGTCCTGACCGGTGGGGCCGGAAACGCCCTGGTCCGGCGCGCGATCCTGAGAACAGGGATACCGGCTTTCGACCCCTCATTCGGACTGACCGGCGGCGAGGACACGGACTTCTTTTATCGCATGCACCTCGCCGGCCATCGTCTGGTGTGGTGCGACGAAGCATGGGCGAAGGAGCCGGTGCCATCCGACCGGATTTCTCTGGAATGGCTGCGCCGGCGCGGTTTCCGCAGCGGCCAGAACTATGCGCGAATCTTCATCAGCCGCTACGCACCGTATCGCCTGCCGCTATGGTTCGTGACCAAATCGATCCAGCTGCTCGGCGCCACGCTGACCTTACCCCTGATCCGCCTGTATTCCTATTCGCGCTACGTCGCTCTCAGCGTCAGGATGGCGGCCGCCTTCGGCCAGCTGTCCTACTGCTTTTCGGGAAAATATTATGAAGAGTACCGGATTCGCGCTTGCTCCTGAGAATGTCCTCATCCTCCCCAAGGACGGCGTCGTCAATCGCTGGGGAAGCATGCCCTTTCTGCTATGGATCGCAACCGCCGGGATGCCGCTGCAAAGAAGTCTGGAAATATCGCAGCCGATATGGACATCCGAAGTTCACGCATCGACGATGGCGGCCACGTCCAACGCCAGCACCCTGAATTCGATCCCCTTCGTGCTGTTCCTGCTCACGCTCTATACCTGCGCCGGCTTGATGGTCATGAGCAAGCCGAAAACCGTGTTTTCGATGCTGTCGAGGCAATGGCCGCTGTTGTTGTTGCTGCTGTTCGTCGCCGCCAGCATCGCGTGGTCGCACAATCGGGAAAAAGTCCTGATGAATACCGTGCACAACATCGGCATGCTGCTGATCACTCTGGCCGCCGCCTTGCGCTACAGGAAAGAGCCGTGGCTGCTGCCGCGACACATAGGCTATGTATTGGGAGCAAACATCGCCCTGCACCTGCTGGCGGTGTTGGCCCTGCCCTCCTACGCCATCGAATGGGATGGGCGCTGGCGCGGATTGACGGAACAGGCCAATGGACTCGGCGCCATCGGCCTGTGCGCGTTCTGGGCCAACGCCGTGACACTGATCGGCACCCGGAACGACAAATACCACCTGCATCTGGCATTCGCACTCTGTGCCGCCATTGCCATGCTGGGCGCCAACAGCATGACCTCGGTTCTCAGTTCCTGCTGCGCGCTGCTCCTGATACTGGCATTCACCGGGAAAACCACCCGTTATCGCTCGGGATTGCGGATTTTCCTGGGCGGCTTGTCGGCGGTATTCCTCGTCCTCGCTGTCGGCGTGATGTTTCTCGGCAACGCGCTGGATATGGGAAAACTGCTCGGCATGGCCGGCCGCTCGGGGGACTTCACCGGCCGTACCGAAATCTGGACCGCCGCGCTCAAGGCGATCGCTACCCGGCCATGGGTCGGCTGGGGGTTCGACGACAATGCCTATCTGATCCAGACGACCGACATGCCGTACACCACCTATCACAATGGCTATCTGGACCTGATGGTCCGTGGCGGCGCGATTGCGCTTGGGCTATTCGCGCTGCTGCTCGTCAAATGGCTGCTGGAATTGAAAAAGACCGCTTACGTCGGCGTCCAGCTCCAGCCATTCGCCCTTCCCTTCATCCTGTCGATGCTCCTCTACAACTCGACGGAGGCCACACTGGTGATGCCACGCGACCAGATGTGGCTGATTTTCCTGGTCATCCTTTTTCTTGGAACCTGCAAAAGATGGCCGGAGCTCGGCCCCGTGTTCCTTCGCCGCCGGCAGCCATGACATTGCGCGGAATTTTCCCAATCCTTCAGGGCTTTTATGGAAACATCCAGTCCACTGCGCCACTCTACCTTCCTGCAACGGGAAAATTCGGCGCAACCACCCGCGGAAATGCCCGGCCGGATGTCAAAACGCCGTCGCATCGTTGTCGTGGAAAGGCGCCTGACCCACTATCGGGTACCTTTTTACAACCGGCTGCGCGACCTTTTGGCCGGCGAGGGAATCGAGCTTGAACTCCTGATCGGAGCAGGAACGGAAGACGAGGCGCGCAAGCAGGATCTGGCAAGTCTGGATTGGGCGATTCCGATTCCGACTTACCATTTTTTCGGAAAAAGACTGTGCTGGCAGCCTTTCGGCACATATGCCAGAAAAGCGGACCTGGTGGTCGTCAATCACGAGAACAAGATGCTGTACAACCTGTGGCTGCTGTTTTTCCGCAGGCCGAAACGGCTGGCGTTCTGGGGGCACGGGCGCAACATGCAATCGCTATCTCCCGATGGTTTGAAGGAGCGCTTCAAGCGCTGGACCGTTGCCAAGGCGGACTGGTGGTTTGCCTATACCGACATGTCGGCTGAGCTGGTCGAGACCACCGGTTTTCCCCGCCATGCGATTACCGTAGTCGAAAACGCCGCGGATACCAGGGAAATGACCGAACTCTGCGACAGGGTACGGCCGCAAGACCTGCAATCGCTACGCCAACGATGGCAGCTGGACGCCGGCCCGGTCGGAATTTACATCGGCTCCTTCTATCCCGAAAAACGGATCGATTTCCTGCTTGCCTCCGCATGCAGGGTCCGCCAGAAAATTCCGGACTTCCAGTTGGTGATTGCCGGCGCCGGCCTGCCGAGGGAGCAGGAATGGATCGATCATGCGGTCCGAGCAAACACCTGGATTCACTATGTCGGCCCCTTGCATGGAGCCGACAAGGCTGCCGGGCTGATGCTGGCCGATGTCCTGCTGAATCCGGGCGCGGTCGGCCTTGGCATTCAGGATTCCTTCGTCAGCGGCACGCCGATGCTGACCACCGACTGCGGACTGCACGGCCCGGAAATTTCCTACCTCCATTCGGGCATCAACGGCATCATGACCGCCGCCGATCTCGATAGCTACGCGAGCAGTGTGGCCGAGGTGCTCTCGGTCGCGGAAACCCTGGGACGGCTGCGTGCCGGCAGCCGGGGAAGCGCCCCCCGATACACGATAGAGAACATGGCCGAACGCTTCCATCAGGGAGTGCTGGCCTGCCTGGAGGACATATGTTGATGAACCGCAATGTCAATCGATGGCGCAGACGGCAAGATGAACCGACACTTGGAGTATTGCATGACACTGGCCTTTACCTGCTCCATCGACGACGGACATCCATCCGACATGAAAATGGCGGAGTTGCTGAGCCGCCATCGCCTGAATGGAACCTTTTACATACCGATCACCAACCGTGAACGCCGCGACGTCCTGTCGCATGGCGCGATCCGGGAAATCGCCGACGTCTTCGAAATCGGCTCCCACACGCACGACCATTGCTATCTGACCAGTCTGCCTCCCGGTCAGGCACAAAGCCAGATCATCGACGGCAAGCACCGGCTCGAAGAAATCCTCGGGAAAAAAGTTGCCGGCTTCTGCTACCCCGGCGGCAAATACGACCCCGGCCATCGGAACATGGTGGAGTCGGCCGGGTTTCGATACGCCCGCACCACGATGAATCTGTGCTTCGCCCCCGGCAGCGACCCGTTCCGCATGCAAACCACGCTGCAGTTCTATCCCCATGACTGGACTGTCTATGTCGGCAACTACATCAGGAACGGCAACTGGTCCGGGCGCATCGATGGATTGATGGTGGCCCTGAAGCCGAACGACTGGATGACCCGCCTGTATTGCCTGTTCGATTGGGCGGCGACGCACGGCTTGAGCTTTCACCTGTGGAGCCATTCATGGGAAATCGACCGCCTCGATGCCTGGCAGGAATTGAGCGACTTTCTCGGCTACGTCGCTTCGCGGGTTCCGGCGCAGAACCGTTTGAGCAATGGCCAGCTTGCCGACCGCAGCTATGCCGACCGGCGCCTTGAACCCGAACGAGTGGCTCCGGTGGTCCGATGAAAATCCTGATCGCCCACAATGCCTACCAAATGCGCGGCGGCGAGGACGAAGTGGTCGATGCGGAAATTTCCCTGCTGCGCGCCCACGGCCATCAAGTCCTTGTGTACCGGCGGCACAATGACGAACTGCAACAGGCGGGCAAGCTGGCGGCTGGCCTGGCGACTTTCTGGTCCCGGCAGAGCGTTTCGGAAATCCGACAGGTCTGCAAGCACTTCTCGCCGGAAGTGATACACGCACACAATACCTTCCCGCTGATCTCGCCATCGCTGTACTGGGCGGCGGAATCCCTTGGCGTCCCGGTGGTACAGACCCTGCACAATTTCCGGCTGCTGTGTCCGCAAGCCACCTTTCTGCGAGCAGGCGGAATCTGCGAAGACTGCCTGGGGAAAAATCCGTGGCGCGCGGTGGACCGCAAGTGCTATCGAGGCTCTCATGCCGAAACCGCGATTCTCGCCGGCATGCTGAGCCTGCATCGGACTCTCGGGACTTTCCGGCACAAGGTCGCGCTTTATATTGCGTTGAACCGGTTTTGCCGGGACAAGTTCGTTCAGGGTGGCCTTCCGCCCGACCGCATCCGCATCAAACCGAATTTCTCCATATCTGGCCAATCGCCATGCGCGCCGTCTTCCCGCTCGGGTGGACTGTATGTCGGGCGGTTATCCGCCGAAAAAGGTCTGGAAATACTGATCGAAGCGGCCGGCAAGCTGCCGCCAGTCGACCTCCGGATCATTGGTAGCGGACCGCTGCAAGCTGTGGCGCAAACCGCCTTCGGTGAGCGCTGTCTCGGCTTCCAGCCGCTGGATCGCATCTTTCAATGGATGAATTCCGCGCTGTATCTGGTATTGCCGAGCGTCTGTTACGAAAGTTCGCCACGCACCGTCACGGAAGCATTTTCCTGTGGCCTGCCGGTCATCGCCAGCCGTCTCGGGGCGTTACCGGAAATCATCGAAGACGGTGTAACCGGTCTGTTGTTCTCTCCAGGAGACAGTGCCGATCTGGCTGCCAAAATCACCTGGGCCAATGCCCACCCGGAGCGCATGCTGGTCATGGGACAGGCCGCGCGTCGGCAATACGAAGCCCGATACACGCCTGAAGCCAATTACCCTGCCCTGCTCGACATCTATCATGAAGCGATCGCCCGCACACGAGCGGAATTCGGGTATGCGTAATCTCCGGATGGTCCTGGGCGCGCCGATCGACGCGCTGTCATGGGAGGAGGCGATTCAAAGGATCACCGGCTGGGCCGCTCTGCGGCAATCCCGCTATGTCTGCCTTTGCAACGTTCACTCGGTCGTTACCGCCTCCCGGGATACGGAATTCATGGCGGCACTGCGCGGCGCCGAACTGTGCGCGCCGGATGGCGCCCCGGTGGCATGGGCTCTCCGCTGGCAGGGCATCCCCGCGCAACAACGGATCAACGGCCCCGACTTGATGTGGAAATACCTGTCGGCGGCAGAGCATCTCGGTCAAAAGGTATTTTTTTATGGCAGCTCGGATGCCACCCTGACAGCCTTGCGCGCCATCCTTGCAGAACGATTTCCGCACCTGGCCATTGCCGGCATGCACGCCCCGCCATTCCGTCCGTTGACGGACGATGAACAGCAGCGTGAAATCGAGCGACTGAACCAGTCCGGCGCAGGGCTGATCTTCATCGGTCTGGGTTGTCCGAAACAGGAAAAGTGGATGGCCGCGCATCACCATCGGATACGCGCGGTCCTGGTCGGCGTCGGCGCCGCGTTCGACTACCATGCGGGTACCCTGAAACGTGCGCCGACGTGGATGCAGCATCACGGCCTCGAATGGCTATACCGGCTGGCCAAGGAACCGCGCCGCCTGTTCGGCCGCTATGCCATCACCAATACCCTGTTCATCGCCGGTATCTGCCGGCAAATGTTGCGACAGGCCGGAACGCCACGCCATACCGATGAGGGCCACTGAAAAAGCCGTACCGGCATCCAGTCCGCGTTTGGTCTGTCCGGCTTGCCGCTGCCGGCAAGCCGCTTCCGTCCCCTCCTAACGCAACGGATGCGGGTAGGGGTACGGTGTATAACCAGCCCTGGCACTGGTGAAATAGTCCCGCCCCGCCTGAATCGAGGACCCGCAGCTGTCGTCGATCATCTCCGGCGTGTTGTTCCAGATCCACGCCTGGCGTGTCTGGTCCTGTGCCGGATACGTCCCGCAGTTCGAACCTTCCAGTTCCAGCACCACCGTCCGCGCTATGTTCGAACCCACCACGTTGTTGAAAATCACGCCATCCCCGCCACGGATGCCAATCGCCGCATATACCCGGCCACTCGACAGATTCGCCGAAAAATTGTTGTCGTAAATTTCCCAGCTGCGCGATCCGCGCGGCGACGAGGACAGTCCATGCGCATCGGCCATCGCAAAATCCTTGGTCACGTCGGTGGCGATCACCGTGTTGTGCCGGAACACGTAGCGCGAGCCGTTGTTCGACGCCACGTGATGCCGGTTCCCGCTCATGTAGTTGTCTTCGATGAAGATCGCATTCTGCGTGCCCAGTTCCAGGTCCGGCCAGCTGCCGTCTCCGTACACCACGACCCCATACCCAAGATTGCGCACACTGTCGCTGTAGTTGTCGATGAAGTCATTCTGGTAAATCACCCCTCGCTGCTTGCTCGGACCAACAATTTCCACCGCCGAAAAAATGAACCTGGTGAACTTCGAGTTCGATACCGTGAAGTCAACACAGCCATTCAGCAGCGCCAGCCCCTTGTCGGTGATCGCTCCATTGCCATTCCCTACCAGGGTCATGTCGGAAAACCCTGCCCGTTTTCCATTCGTGCAATCAAACGCCACCAGATACCGGGTTTCCGGTACGTTGCCGTTACGCCGGATCGTGGTCTGATCCTTCCCCGCTCCGCGCAGCGTGATGCCGCCAGGAACCGTCAACTGTTGTGTGCCCCAATCGCAGTCGCCTGCCGGAATGTTCACCGTGCTACCGCTCGCTGCTCCATTGACCGCTGCCTGTACCGCCGCAAACGTACAGCTGGCGACATTCACCACCGCACCAGTCGGAACCGGCTGCGACGTTACCGGCGGCGTCCCGACGCTGGCCGTCCCGGCATATTCACAGCTCTTGTCCGCTCCCGGCACCGGATCGCCGAACACCTCGTTGCTGCAAACTATCGAACCATTCGCCGTCCTGCTCACATAGGTCCCGTTCGCCCCATACCGTACCTCCCTCACACCACTGAAACTGCAGGTCCCGTATTCATCCGCGCACTTCGTCCAGCCCGTGTCCGGGACCGGATCAGGCTGCGGATTCGGAATGGATGGAGGAAACGGATTCGGTCCGGTGTCCGGCAAACTGGGAACGACGACCTCTTCTCCCGAGGTCCCCGGAAGGCCGGAGCCCGCCGTGCCTCCGTCACCACCACCACCGCAGGCGGTTAGCAACAGGGCAAGAACAAGCGATGCCACATGACGTAGATTCAGGTTTTTCAGGGTCAGACCAAACATCAAGCGTCCTATCAATAAACATGTACGAGTCCGTTTACGAGTCACCCCGAATACCTTTGTTCCATTCGGAAATAAAAAATTTTCCGCTAATAAATAGGCAATGATTTCCCTGATATAAACGTCGTACTTCTTTTATTGGAGTATGGAAAGTTTCCCGGCATGGAAAACAAAAAACGCGGACATCCAGTCCGCGTTTTGACTGTCCGGCCTGCCGCGCTGCCGGCAAGCCGCTTCCGTCCCCTCCTAACGCAACGGATGCGGGTAGGGGTACGGTGTATAACCAGCCCTGGCACTGGTGAAATAGTCCCGCCCCGCCTGAATCGAGGACCCGCAGCTGTCGTCGATCATCTCCGGCGTGTTGTTCCAGATCCACGCCTGGCGTGTCTGGTCCTGTGCCGGATACGTCCCGCAGTTCGAACCTTCCAGTTCCAGCACCACCGTCCGCGCTATGTTCGAACCCACCACGTTGTTGAAAATCACGCCATCCCCGCCACGGATGCCAATCGCCGCATATACCCGGCCACTCGACAGATTCGCCGAAAAATTGTTGTCGTAAATTTCCCAGCTGCGCGATCCGCGCGGCGACGAGGACAGTCCATGCGCATCGGCCATCGCAAAATCCTTGGTCACGTCGGTGGCGATCACCGTGTTGTGCCGGAACACGTAGCGCGAGCCGTTGTTCGACGCCACGTGATGCCGGTTCCCGCTCATGTAGTTGTCTTCGATGAAGATCGCATTCTGCGTGCCCAGTTCCAGGTCCGGCCAGCTGCCGTCTCCGTACACCACGACCCCATACCCAAGATTGCGCACACTGTCGCTGTAGTTGTCGATGAAGTCATTCTGGTAAATCACCCCTCGCTGCTTGCTCGGACCAACAATTTCCACCGCCGAAAAAATGAACCTGGTGAACTTCGAGTTCGATACCGTGAAGTCAACACAGCCATTCAGCAGCGCCAGCCCCTTGTCGGTGATCGCTCCATTGCCATTCCCTACCAGGGTCATGTCGGAAAACCCTGCCCGTTTTCCATTCGTGCAATCAAACGCCACCAGATACCGGGTTTCCGGTACGTTGCCGTTACGCCGGATCGTGGTCTGATCCTTCCCCGCTCCGCGCAGCGTGATGCCGCCAGGAACCGTCAACTGTTGTGTGCCCCAATCGCAGTCGCCTGCCGGAATGTTCACCGTGCTACCGCTCGCTGCTCCATTGACCGCTGCCTGTACCGCCGCAAACGTACAGCTGGCGACATTCACCACCGCACCAGTCGGAACCGGCTGCGACGTTACCGGCGGCGTCCCGACGCTGGCCGTCCCGGCATATTCACAGCTCTTGTCCGCTCCCGGCACCGGATCGCCGAACACCTCGTTGCTGCAAACTATCGAACCATTCGCCGTCCTGCTCACATAGGTCCCGTTCGCCCCATACCGTACCTCCCTCACACCACTGAAACTGCAGGTCCCGTATTCATCCGCGCACTTCGTCCAGCCCGTGTCCGGGACCGGATCAGGCGCGGGAGCCGGTGTCGGGGCTGGTGCCGGCACCGCCGTCCCGGTTGCGTATTCACAGGTCTTGTCGGCACCGGGAGCCGGGTCACCAAAGGTCTGATTGTTGCAAGCAATCGATCGGCTTGCCGTTCTGGTGGCGTAGGAATTTCCGGCGCCATAGCGTACCTGCCGGGTTCCGGAGAACGAGCAAGTGGCATTTTCGACCGCGCACCGGGTCCAGCTCACCACGGTTGGCGTCGGTACCGGTGTGGTATTGGCAGTGACTGCGTACTCGCACGATTTGTCGGCACCGGGCAATGGGTCCCCGAATACCTGATTGTTGCAGGCGATCGATGCGGTCGCGGTGCGGGTTGCATAGACTCCCCTGGCGCCATAACGTACCTGGCGCGTTCCGGAAAACGAACAGATTCCATATTCGTCGGCGCACCTGGTCCATTCGGTCGTCGAAGATGCTGCTGCCTTGAATCTCGCCATCGGATCGGCCACCGGAAAGGCGGCAGGAAGGGCCGTCGGAACGGGAACGGGCATCGTCTCCGGAGCGACAGCCATCGTTTCGGCAGCCGCCCCAGCATCGGACAGGCCGACAACTTCATTGCCGTCAACAGCAGGATTTCCGCCACCGCAAGCAGTGAGCAATATCGTCAAACTTGCGCAAATCACATTGCCCAATTTGAATTGCGGTTGTGTAAGGTGAAACATGAGGTTCCCAGTCAATAAATCGCATATGAGATACCTCAATATTTATTGGTTCCATATGGAAACAAAAATCTTTCCATTTCATGTGTAAACCATATCGAATCCGGGTTTCCGATGAATCTGCAACAACCTCCATTCAGAATGGACTATGAGAACAGCCTCAATTCACATCAAACGATGATGATGATTTTCCGATCACCCATCGGGGTGCCGGGCAATTCGGGATTTACGGAAACCTCCGCATCGAAATCCGTCAACCGCAAGTACGGACCACGACAGCACAGGAAAGGTCGAATGCCGGCATCTGCAGCCGGTGCCTTCTAGGAAACGCTCAAGCTGCGCATCGTTTTCCAGGCTCTGCGCACACGTCTTCCTTGTGGATAGACGGTATCCCATAATGAAGAAAGCTGACCTGTCTGCAGCCAGATATTGCGCTCCAGCTGCGCCAGACTATGGCTGTCGAAACAGGTTCGGGGAATCTGGTCACTCGATTTCAGCGGGTGGTAAGCCTGCCGGGCGACGCTGTACTGCAACTGGAAGCCGAGATTCGTCGCCAGCTCCCGCCACGCGGGAAACGACAGCCCCCAAGGCCATGCAAGCTGATTGAAGTGGGTTTCAGGAAGCCGCAGCTGGGTCGAGAGCAGTTCCACCGAAGTCCGCAGGTCTTTCTCGATCTGCGCCAGCGACAGTTTGGAAAGAATGCCATGACTATGGCTGTGAGACTGGCAATCCACCCGCCCGCTGGCCTGCAGTTCGCGCAACTGATCCCACGACAGATAGGGGTTTTCGACCGGATCGGTGTTTGTCCGGGTGGACCCGGATACGTCCTCATGATCCGGTTTGATCAGCTTGGTCGCAATGAAACTCAAGGCATTGAAATCGTACTTTCGCAACAATGGCAAGGCAGCCGTTCTGATCGATGCGAAGCCGTCATCAAAAGTGAGCAGAAAGGAACGTGGCGACATTCTGGCATCACCACGCGCCACTGCGGCAAACTCGTCCGATGAAAGGGATTTCCAGCCACGCTCGGCCAGAAAGCAAAAATGGCGTTCCAGTTCGGCCGGCGAAATTGCATGGACTTCCCCGGAATCATCGACCCGGTGATACAGCAGAATCGGTATTGTATTTTTCAAAAAAGTCACCTTACCCTTCCCTCACCGCGAGCACTGCCCGCGGACGAATACACCAAACGACAACCAGCAATCGACATTCCGCGCCTCAGGTTTTCCCGGCTCTGGTTTGCAGGACGCCGGAGGGTGCGCGCAATCTGTCGGCAACCAGAGCCAGTTCCCCGATTGCTGATTCCTCCGGCTCCGGGTTTCCTTTCATCACCGGTACCGCGCCGCGTTCGCGGTCACGCAGCGTCCGCACCAGATGCCCGGCCAGACGGAACGTCAGTGCCGCAATCGTGATCGTCGGGAAATTGGCGCCGGCCGTCGGGAACAGCGAGCTTCCCGCGACATACAGATTGCTCATGCCATGTACGCGGCAGTTGCGGTCGACCACCCCCAGCTTCGGCGAATCATGCATCCGGGTTGTGCCCATGTGATGCCAGGTCCCTTCCTTGACCAGCGCCGCTGGCCAGTCGCCGCCCTCGATCGCGGGATCCAGCTCGACCTCGGCAATACCACTGCCACGCAATTCGTCCGCCAGCAATGCGAAAGTCCGGTCGAAGGTGCGCTGCACCCTGCTGCCAAGCCGCCAGTTGACGCGCACGCGGTTCATGCCGAGCCGGTCGCGCGCCGGCGCAAGGGTGACGCGGCTCTCGGGATCGGGTTCCGGCTCGACGATGGCCTGGAACTTGACGCCCTTGATCAGCCACCTCGGCTGGAACAGGCGAGTGAAGCCATAGCCGAAGGTATCGACCGGATGCGCAACCATCGTCATCAAATCCTTGCGAAACTTCCAGCCAGCCTGTTCCTTCTTCAGCAGGGCCTGCTTGCAACGATAAAGCGCCTGCGATCCGGCACTGTCTTCGCCGGGGAATACCGACGACAGCCAGACACGCGCATTCAGCAAACGCTCTTCCCGCAAAACCTCTGGCAACAGGGCGAACTGGGAGGCAATGCATGTCCCGTGCGCCGCCACCGCGGTATTCTGAAAGTGATATTTGACGTCGTAGAGCTTGTTGCGCGCCCATTCGTGAGTGAAGCGGACGCTGCCGGAAAGCAGGCGCGGATGATCCATGAAAAACCGTCCGACCAGATCGTTCGCATTGCCGATTCCTGCCGCGATGGTCCTGTTCGAAGCCAGCAGCAGGCGCGCGTTCTCGATCCCGCCCGTGGCCAGAACATACAGTGCGGCGGAGACCGACATTCTGCGGCCGCTCAAGGTGGCAACCCGGATTTTCGTGACCTGGCGCGCATTGCTGTCGGTCTGGATTTCGACCGCATTGGCATACAGAAAAACGCGCACATGCCGCGCCCGCTTGAGTTCGTTGCGGTACAGCTTGCCGAACCGCACCGGAGCACTGAACTGGGAGATGGTGTCCCTTACCTTTCCGCTCACCAGAGGAATCCGGCGCACATCCGGCCTGCCGATCGACGCCTCCCAGAAAGCCGGATCGAAGTTGTCCGGTCCCAGCTTCAGCAGGGCGTGCGTGCGCGCATAGTAGGGCGCCAGTTCCGCCAACCCGAACGGCCAGCCGCTGTAGGGTATCCAGTCCCGCTGTTCGAAATCCCACGGGTCGAGCGGCCGGCACCATCCGCCCCAGCAGTTGCTGCTGCCGCCGAAGAAGCGTCCGCGGCAGCCGTCCGAAAAGACATAAGGCAAGCCGACGCATTCTCCGCGGTAGAGATCACGGGTATCGTCGTCGGGATTGAAACCGCCGCTTTCCAGCAGACAGGTATCGACACCCGCGCTTTCCAGTTCCCGCGCCAGGGTAATTCCCGCCACCCCCGCGCCGATGATACAGACGGTGGCGTGCGTGGCTGCCTCCTGCTCCACCAGCCGCGTGTCGATGAACATCTACTGTTCCCCTTGTTGTTTTTTCCGGAACGACGGAATTCCCGCTGCTATCGTTTGGGAAAATATCCCCTGCCTTTCAGCAAACCCTGCAGCTGCAGCGCCGGATCAAGCAGCGTCCGGGCGACCCACCCGTTGCGGCGGCGCAGTTCCTGCAGCCACAAGCGCAAACGTCTTGCATACCCGTTCCACAGGTTTCCCGTCGCCACTTCGCAATGCAGCAGCTGCTGTGTCCGCGAACGATAAACAGTCAGCGCATCCAGATCGCGCTGCACACCCAGCAGCAGGTACTTGAATTCATACCGCCCCCACAGGAAGTGGAATTCTCGGCCGCCACCCTGAATGGCGTGGCAGATGGTCAGATAGCAGCACAGCAAGCCCGGACGGTACGAGTCGAATGCCGGATCGTGCGCCAGCACGCCGAGGAAATAGTTTTCGCCGATCCGATAGCTGATGGCACCGGCACATATCCGGCCCTCGATGCGAATGATTCCGACCTGACCGCAGGCCTTGACCCGCGCGACGATCTGCGCTGCTTCGCGCTCGTCGAAATTCGACACCTGGCGCTTGTTCGCCATGCGCGCCTTGTTGAAGTCGATGATTTTGCGGATGTCGGCCTCATCCAGTGCGGAACCGGCGCAAAGGGCGTAGCGAAAGGATGGAAAGTCCCGCTCCATCCGGCTCAGATAGCGCTTCATGTTGCGGCGCGTGGTTTTTCCGAGCCGCGCCTGATATTCCGCCTCGGTGGCCGGCAGCATCAGCACGATGTCTTCCAGGCAGTTGAAACGCTGTACCGGCCGCCGCCATATCCGTGCGTCGGTCTGGATACCGTGAAAGGAAATCATCGCAACGTCACGGTAGGCGGCGAACAGATACTCGGCGAATCTTTCGATTTCCTCGCTGTCGATACGGATGATTTCATTGAGCACCCGCACCAGATTCCGCTCCTGCCTGAACAGGAACAGCGCGACGACGCGCCCGCCGTGACGCGCGACATAGGTACTGGCCGCTCCCAGTGTTCCATTGATGCTGAATTGCGTCAGGGAGGAATACAGATTGTGATACAGCCTTTCCATCTCCTGGCCGACGAAGGATGGAACTTCATTCGGGTAGCAGTGGATGGAAATGTCCCCGGATTCCGGCGGCAGCGACGCTGTCCGATCGCTGCCGCTGAAGGTCCCGAGGCGGATAGCCGCCTTCGGCATACGCTTCAATCACTCCCTCTTTCACGCACTTCTGATGTTTCCGGCAAGCGGAGTCATGCCGCTCCCGAAGCTCTTGCCCGGCCCTGCAAACCGTCACGACACCGGCGCTTCCAGCAACGGCGGCATGCCCGGCGTGTATCTGGCACCGGAATGCTGCCCGTATTCATAAGCGTAGTCATAGCGTCCCGGACGCTGCTTGAAATCGTTCAGCAGAATCCCCTTGGTACTGAGGCCGGCCTGCGAAAGCCGCTTCATCGACTCCTTGATTTCACCCTGAGTGGTGAGGTCAGCGCGCGCCATCACATAGATGGCGCCAGCGTGGGTGCCGATGATCAGCGCATCCGCGGCAGCCAGAATCGGCGAGGTATCGATCAGGATCAGGTCGTAGTCGGTCGCCAGCCTCTCCAGCAACATGCCGAACGCCGGACGCAGCAGCAGTTCGGACGGATGCAGCGGCAGGCTGCCAGTCGAAATGAAATCCATGTTTTCAATCACTTCACGATGAATCCCCTGCTCCACCCGCATGGCTCCGGCAATCGCGTCGGACAGGCCGTTTTCCCGATCCAGGCCGAAGTAACGATGCAGATGGCCATCGCGCAGATCGGCATCGATCAGCAGCACCCGCTTGCCGCTGGCGGCCATCACCACGGCGAAGTTCACCGACACGAAAGACTTGCCAAGCCCTGGCGTGGCGCCGGTCATCAGCACGATGTTGTTCTTCGCATGGGCCATCGAGAACTGCAGCGCGGTACGAAAATTCCTCAGGCTTTCGATCGCGATGTCGGTCGGCGCCGCCTGCGCCAGCAGGGGTAGCGCGCGGGTGCTCTTGCCACCCTGGGCATGTAGCTGTTTCTGCAATTTGCTGTGCGGGATGGTCGCGTAGACCGGCACCCCCAGCACCTGCTCGATCTGCTGCGGATCGTCGACGCCGTCTTTCAGGGAATGCCGGATAAAGGCAGTCACGATGCCGAGGAACAGGCCGATCAACGCGGCCAGGCCGAGAATCATCGGGCGATTCGGTTTCACCGGCTTTTCCGGCATCATCGACGGGTCCACCATGCGCACGTTGCTGACCTTGCCGACCGTGATCAGGCGCAGTTGCTGGGCAGTGTTCAGCAGCGCCGTATACAGATCGGTATTGACCTTGATGTCGCGCGTCATGCGCAGTACGTCCTGCTCCAGCATCGGCAGCGTCTTGATGTGGTCGGACAGGGCGTTGATCTCGCCGTTGATATCCCGCAGCTGGTTATTGATCCCGACCACCATCGGATGATTTTCCGTGAAGGTGGCCAGCAGTTCGGTCTTCTTCTGCTGCAGTTCGATGCGCTTGGTCTTCGCCATCGACGACTGCAGCAGCGCCTGCTTCGCCTCCTCGCTGAGATCGATCGTGCCGTGCGTATTGCGGAACTGGTTGTATTTCGCTTCCGACTGTTCCAGCTGCTGCTTCAGCTCCGGCAATTGCTTGTCGAGGAAGGCCAGCGACTTCTGCGCTTCCTCGGTCTTGCGCGCCTGATTCTGGCGGATGTACTCGCGTCCGATCTCGGTCAGCGCGGCATTCACCATGCGCGGATTCTGACCCTGCAACGTGACGTCGATCACTCCCGACTGCTTGCCCTGTTCGGCCACCGACATCGAACGCTGGATACCCTCGATCGTCGCCAGACGCGACATCCGGGTCAGGTTGAATTCGGCACCCGGCCGCGCCGCCAGCTGATCAATGCGCAATTCGATCCGCCCCAGCGGGGTTTCCGCCTCCAGCGTGCTGCCGACCTTACCCTGCAGCTCGATGTTTTCCTTGCCCTGCGTCAGGCGAAAGCGATCCCCGTCCTCCGCCGTCACGATGAAACCCTGATTCAACAGCGGGTCCGGCACGTCGAACTGCGAAACGTCGATCCTTTCGGTGCCCCATGCATAGCCGCCATACCCGAACAGGCCGGGTTCCGACAGACTCTTGTTGTGACGCGCGATCCAGCGGCCGACCAACGGCAAATACCTGGGCTGGCTATCTATATAAAGCCGTAGATTGTCCACCGCCCGCGACACCACCATCCGTGAATGCAGCAATTCGATTTCCGACGATGCCGACGTCTTGACGTCGAACATCGACGACATTTCTCCCAGGATGTTGTTGTTGGGCGTGTTCGGCTGCTCCTCCTCGACGTGAATCAGCATGTTCGCTTCGTATACCGGCTTGCTGAGAAAGGCATACAACCCGCCCAAAAGAATCGCCACCACGGTGATCCAGAAAATCATCCAGCGGTGACCTGCCAGGATGTTCAGGTAGGTTTTCAGGCCGACATCGCTCTCCTCCTGCATGATGATCGGCGCCATCGGCTGCATGAAAGGCGGCTGCGCGGCTTGCTGCTGAATCGGAAAATTCATCATGGCGTCAGAATGTCCAGGTGAGTCAATCGTAGTGAAATGACGTTCCGGTCAATGGTTACGCAGCACCACCGTCTGGATCGGCGTAGTCAGCGCGCCGGGCAGCAACAGGCTCAGCACCCGGCTCCAGTTCGCCAGCGGGTGGGCATCGACATACACCACGTCATGACGATCCAGCTGGAAGTTTTCCGCCAGCGCATAGGCAGTCGGCGAACGGGCGTCCAGGTGATAGACGGTCGGTTGCAGCATGTCGCCGTCGTTGCGGATCACGTATACCTGACGGCCGTTGGCACTCAGCACGTTCAGCCCGCCCGCCTCGCCCAGCGCCGCCGACAGCGACAGACTGCCATTGATCATCTGCACCGGGATCGGCAGCGTCACCTCGCCCAGCACATAGACCTTGCCGGCGTCACGGGTGGTGACGCGCACCGCGTCGCCGTCCTGCAGCACGATGCTGTTCAAATCGACGCCACGCCGCACCAGCTGCGGAATGTCGACGTGGTAGGTCTTGCCGGCGCGGGTGATTTCCACGCGACCCTGATCGGCGGTCGGCAGCATCCCGCCGGAGCGATTCAGCGCCTCCAGCAGCGTCATCGGCACGTCGGTCATCGACTGCACTCCGGGTGTCTTGACCTCCCCGTCGACATACACGCGGGTGCCACGGTAAGCCTGCACCCGCAGCGTGACGTCCGGGTTCTTGATGTATTTGGCCAGCGTGCTGCTGAGTTCGCGCCGCGCCTCCTCGACGGTCAGCCCTGCTACCTTCAGCGAACCGGCGAACGGAAACTGGACCAGGCCATCGTGATCGACAACGAAGCCGGCCGGCAGCGACGTGATGCCGGCGGTGTCGATGCCGATGATGCCGGTGGATGGCATCGACATCACAGCCGCCGCCAGTTCCGGATGGTTCCAGACCACGATCGACAGGATGTCGCCGTTCTGAATCCGGTAGGGACCGGATTTGCCGACCACGCCCTGGATGTCGTCGGTGGCGCGTTGGGCCCGCATCTGCCGCTCGTCCTTCACCAGTTGCGGCGTGATGGTTTTCAGGATCGGCGTCACTTCCGGAGTCTGCTGCTCGGCTTGCGTGTCGTACTTGTCTTCCATGTGCATGCCGGGGGCGATCGCCGCGCAGGCGCCAAGCCACGGCAACACCAGCAGAACAACCCATCTTTTCAGGGTGGCCATCGCGAAGATTTTCATGGAGTGTTCTCCCGGTAGTAGATGCCGTGCGCCCGCGGATGGCTGGCAAGGCGCCGCCCTGCCCAGCCGCCGTATGTCTTGTGCACAACTCTACGTGACGCGCCACGGCCGAATTTGACTTGGATCATGCGCGTTCGCTTTATTTCATAGGGGAATCGCACGGCTTTCGCGAAGGTCAAACAGCGCCGGAAACGGGGGGCCCGGCGACGAAAAAAGCCTGTCCGGAAGATGGCTGAATGCCGGTAAATACGGGGAAAACCGAGAGGAAAAACAGAGGGAGGAAAAATGCAGGAAGGGAAACGCGGGGGTAACGAAAAGGGGCAACGAAAAGGGCCCGCGAAAACGCGAGCCCCTGGAGTCTGGTGGACGGTACTGGGATCGAACCAGTGACCCCTGCCGTGTGAAGGCAGTGCTCTACCGCTGAGCTAACCGTCCAAAGCGGTGCGCATTATCGCATGAAACCATGCGTTTCCGAAAGAGCGGCGTTAATTTTCCAGCGTGGCGTTCCAGACGCATTTGCCCTTGACCTGGGCGTCCAGTCCGGCCAGCAGCGCCTCATGTTCGACGATTTCCTCGGCACTGGCGGCCAGCACCAGAACGTCGGCCAGCGGCAAGGTTTCCAGCGCGGCGGCATCGTCGCCGGTGTCATCGGCGCCGCCGAGATCCATGCTGAGGCTGTTCTGGCCGCGCGTCATCGCCAGATAGACTTCGGCCAGCAGTTCGGCATCCAGCAGCGCGCCGTGCAGTGTCCGGTGGGCGTTGGAAATGCCATAGCGGTCGCACAGCGCGTCGAGCGAATTGCGACGGCCCGGGTGCAGTTCCTTGGCCTGCATCCAGGTGTCGATCACCTGGCCTGTTTCGCTGGTGAAGGGCGGCAGGCCGAGCCGCTCCAGTTCGGCGTCCAGAAAGCCGAGATCGAACGGCGCGTTGTGGATGATGATTTCGGCACCGCGCGCATAGTCGCACAGCGCGGCGGCGATCTCGGCGAACTTCGGCTTGTCGGACAGGAATTCGGTGGTCAGTCCGTGCACCGCCAGCGCGCCTTCTTCCGAATCGCGTTCCGGGTTGATGTAAGTGTGAAAATTGTTGCCGGTCAGACGGCGGTTGACCAGCTCGACGCAGCCGATTTCGATGATGCGGTCGCCGGAGCGGGCATTCAGGCCGGTGGTTTCGGTGTCGAGGACGATCTGGCGCATGGCGGGTTCGGTAAAAAGAGGAATGCAGCCGGCATTCTAGAATGGATTGCCGCCATCGGCCGTGTGCTTGATGGAAATCACTGTGACCGCGGGCCGCTGCGCTAAGGTGGATTTTTTGCCGGCGGCGGCCGGCGCCCGCATGGAAAGCGCGATGTTTCCCTGGACGAAAATCACCGGCCTTGGCGATACCAGCCTGATGGCGCCGGCGGCGCTGCTGATCGGGCTGTGGCTGCTGCTGGCGCGGCGGCCGCGCGAACTGGGCTGGTGGTGCCTGCTGCTGGCGCTGGCGATGGCGCTGGTATCGGCTACCAAGATCGCCTTCATCGGCTGGGGCATCGGCATCCCGGCGCTGAATTTCACCGGCATCAGCGGCCATACGACCTTCGCGCTGGCGGTGCTGCCGGTGATGGCCTTCCTGCTGCTGCAGCACCGGCCGATGGCGCTGCGCCGGGCCGGCGTGGCGGCAGGGTTGCTGTGCGGATTGCTGGTCGGCGTGTCGCGGCTGGTGCTCGGCTTTCACTCGACCTCGGAAGTGGTCGGCGGCGCGCTGCTGGGAACGGCGGTCAGCCTCGGTTTCATACGGGTGGCCGGATCGCTGCGGATACACAGCCTGAAGCCGGTGCTGGTCGGCTGCAGCTTCGCGGTGCTGGCGGCCGCCTCGACGCTGCAGGCGGCGCCGACCCAGCATCTGTTCGTGCGGGTGGCGCTATACATGTCGGGGCACGAGCAGCCCTATGTGCGCGGCCGGTTGCCGCGCTATGCGACGCAAGCGCACGACGGCTGGCTGCCGGCGCTGTTCCGCTTTCCGGCCCCGGACTGCATGACGCCCACCAGATAGCCACGCAAACTCCACATACTCCCTACACAGGCATCCTGTCACGGGCGTCCAGTCTGGATTTTTACCCTATACTCCCCCATATCACGAAACCGACTGGACGCCGCGATTGGCCAGGCCATCGGCGCATTCGTTGCCGGGATGGCCGGCATGGCCCTTGACCCAGCGCCAGTCGATCCGGTGACGCGCCTGCGCCGCGTCCAGCGCCTGCCACAGATCGGCGTTCTTGACCGGCGCCCTGGCGGCGGTTTTCCAGCCGCGCGCCTTCCAGCCGTGAATCCACTCGCTGATTCCCTTCTGCACGTACTGGCTGTCTGTATACAGCACGACCTGGCAGGGCCGGGTCAGCGCGCTCAAGGCCTCGATCACCGCCCGCAATTCCATGCGGTTGTTGGTGGTGGCGGCTTCGCCGCCGAACAATTCCTTGCGCGCTTCGCCGGCGATCAGCAGCGCGCCCCAGCCGCCGGGGCCGGGATTGCCCTTGCAGGCGCCGTCGGTGAAAATTTCTACCTTATCCATGTTCGTTTTGGTGATGAGTGTGATGCACGCTGTGCGTGGCCGGCACCGCATGCTGCGTGCGCGCCATCCGCGCCGACCAGGCCGGGCCGATCAGCCGCATGCCCTGCACGCGCTTGACCGCCTGCACGATATAGACGGCGCCGAAATACGGCCACCAGCGGTCGCCCGCCTTTTCCATGAAGTCGAAGCGGCCCAGCCATTTTTCGCTGCGGCACGGCGGCGCGTAGCAGCCGAAATGGCCGCGATTGACTTCCATGTTCAACAGTTTCAGCCAGTCCTTCAGGCGCAGCAGATGGATGAATTCGCCGTTCTGCGGCAGGAAGTGATGGCCGGAAACGCGCGCGGTGATCTGGCGCAAGCCCCACAGGCTGGCCGGATTGAAGCCGCAGACGATCACCTGCCCTTCCGGAATCAGCACCCGCTCGACCTCGCGCAACACCTGATGCGGCTCGGCGGCGAATTCCAGCACGTGCGGCAGCACCACCAGATCCAGGCTTTGCGAGGCGAACGGCAGTTCGGAAACGTCATGCGTGACGACGACGCGGCGGCCGTCGGCCGGCGCCATCGGCGGCAGGTGGGTGGCGCTCAGCCAGCGGTTCGGCATCCGGTTGGCCTGCAGCGCATCGAGCTGCGGCAGGCCGACCTGCACCGCGTTGAAGCCGAAGATGTCCGCCGTCAGCGCATTCAGGCGCGCCTGTTCCCAGGCGTGGACATAGCTGCCGGGCGGCGTGGCCAGCCACGACCCGAGCGCTATAATCGGCTTTTCCGAAGATGGGTGATCCATGCCTGATTCATCGAGTGCTGCATTATCGGTGCTGGCGGTGCCGGCATTTGAAGACAACTACCTGTGGCTGGTCCACGATGGCGTGCGGGCAGTGGCGGTCGATCCGGGGGATGCCGCGCCGATTCAGGCGGCGCTTGAAGCGCATCAGCTTTCGCTTGCCGCTATTTTACTGACACATCACCATGCTGACCACGTCGGCGGCGTCGCCGAACTACTGCGGCGCCAGCCGGTGCCGGTGTATGGCCCGCGCCTGGAGGCCATCGCCGGCGTCAGCGTGCCGCTGGCCGAAGGCGATACGGTGACGCTGGCGGCGCCGGCGCTGCGCCTGTCGGTGCTGGACGTGCCAGGCCACACGCGCGGCCACATCGCCTACTTCGCGCCGGAACAGCGCTGGCTGTTCTGCGGCGACACGCTGTTCGCCGGCGGCTGCGGCCGGCTGTTCGAGGGCACGCCGGCGCAGATGACCGCGTCGCTGGCCAAGCTGGCGGCGCTGCCGGACGATACCGCGGTCTATTGCGCGCACGAATACACGCTGTCCAACCTGCGCTTCGCGCGCCACGTCGAGCCGGGCAATGCCGCGCTGGCGGCGCGCTTTGCCGCCGAGGAAGACAAGCGCGCGCGCGGCGTGCCAACGGTGCCATCGTCGATCGGGCTGGAAAAACGCACCAACCCCTTCCTGCGCTACCGCGAGCCGGAAATCCTCGCGCAACTGGCCGCCGCCGGCCGCCTGCAGGGCGAGGACCCGCTGGCAGCCTTTGCCGCGCTGCGCGAATGGAAGAACAGCTATCGTTGATGAATATCAACTATTCCATCGGAATCAAGGGCTTAGCGCCGTCATCAAAGTGTAATCGGACTTGACTGCGGGAAAGTCCGTTACGTACACTTTGGCCCATTCCTTTCCAGACGCCGGCTACCACGGTCGGTCACCCCCGCCGCCGCCATGCGCCAGTTCCCGAAGAAAGCCCTCGCTGTTGCCAGTTTTTTCCTGATGACCGGCCTCCCGCCGGCGCACGCCAACGACATCAGCTACTTCTCGCCGGCGTTCAACATGTTCGATCCGAGCAATCCGAACACGGTGATCTTCCGCATGGAGGAAATCGACGTCTGGCAGCGCATCCGCGACGGCTTCGGCATTCCCGACCTCGACAATGCGCTGGTCAAGACCCAGACCGAGTGGTACAGCTCGCGTCCCGACTACATCCAGCGCACCACCACGCGCGCCTCGCTGTATCTGTTCCACGTCGTGCAGGAGCTGGAAAAGCGCCACATGCCGACCGAACTGGCGCTGCTGCCGTTCATCGAATCGGCCTTCAACCCGCACGCCTATTCGAGCGCCAAGGCAGCCGGCATGTGGCAGTTCATCCCGTCCACCGGGCTGGATTTCAACCTGAAGCAGAACATGTTCCTGGACGAGCGGCGCGACGTGCTGGCCTCGACCGACGCCGCCCTCACCTACCTGCAGAAGCTGTACGACATGTTCGGCGACTGGCAGCTGGCGCTGGCCGCCTACAACTGGGGCGAAGGTTCGGTGCAGCGCGCGGTCAACAAGAACCGCGCCGCCGGCCTGCCGACCGACTTCAACAGCCTGGCGCCGCTGATGCCGGCGGAAACCCGCAACTACGTGCCGAAGCTGCAGGCGGTCAAGAACATCATCGCCGCGCCGGCCGACTATGACATCGCGCTGCCGAAGGTCGAGAACCAGCCGTATTTCGTCACCATCGACAAGACCCACGACATCGATCTGGCGCTCGCCGCGCAGCTGGCCGAACTGTCGCTCGACGAATTCAAGGCGCTGAATCCGCAGTTCAACCGCCCGGTCATCACCGGCGGCCCGGACACCCAGATCCTGCTGCCGGAAAGCAACGCCAGGAAGTTCAAGACCAACCTCAAGAAGTGGACCAAGGCGCTGTCGTCGTGGACCGCGCACAAGGTGCAGAGCGCGCGCGAACGCATCGAAACCATCGCCGCCAAATTCAACACCACGCCGGAAGTGCTGCGTGAAGCCAACCACATTCCGCCGAGAATGCGGCTGAAGGCCGGCTCCACCATTCTGGTGCCGAAAACCGATGACACGCTGAATACCGACATCGCCGTCGAAGTGGTGGAAAACGCCCGGCTGGCGATGGAACCGGACGTTCCCGATCGCCTGCGCACCGCCTACGTCACGGTCGGCAAGGGCGACACGCTCTCGGCCATCGCGCGCCGCTACAAGGTCAGCGTCGCCGACCTGAAGGCATGGAATGGCCTGCATACCGACCGCGTCGCGCTCGGCAAACGGCTGACGCTGCAGCAACCGGTGCGCCAGCTGGCCCAGAGCGGCCGCAAGGCAGCGCCGACGCGCAAGGTCGCCACGGCCCGCCCAAACAAGCCGGCGGCGCGCGCCAGGGTAGTCAAGACCGCCCACGCCAGCGCCAAAAAGACCCCGGCGGCCCGCATCACGCTCGCTTCCGAGCACTGAACCCGGCCGGCGCTCCGCCGGCACTCGACCTCAAGCCAGTTCCGCGTATTCGGAGGCCGCCAGCAGCCGCCGCGTATACGGCTGCGCCGGGTTGGACAGCACCGCGCCGGTCTCGCCGGCCTCCACCACCTTGCCGTCCTTCATCACCATGACCCGGTGCGCCATCGCGCGGATCACCGCCAGATCGTGGCTGATGAACAGATAGGCGATACCGTGGCGGCGCTGCAGTTCGGCCAGCAGCTGCAATACCTGCAACTGTACCGACACATCCAGCGACGAGGTCGGCTCATCCAGCAGGATCAGTTCCGGTTGCAGCACCAGCGCGCGCGCAATGGCGATGCGCTGGCGCTGGCCGCCTGAAAATTCGTGCGGATAGCGCGCCATCATCGCCGCCGTCAGGCCGACTTCCTGCAAGGCCGCTTCCACCATCCGCCGGCGTTCGGCGGCGCCCAACTGCGGACGATGGATTTCCAGCCCCTCGCCGACGATCTGGGCGATCGTGCGGCGCGGCGACAGCGAGGCGAACGGGTCCTGGAACACCACCTGCATGCGCGCGCGGGCGCGGCGCAGTTCCGGGGCCGGCAGCGCCAGCAGATCGGCGCCATCGAAGCGCACGCTACCTTCGACCGCCGCCGCCGACAGCCGCAGCAGCGCCATGCCGAGCGTGCTCTTGCCGGAGCCGGATTCGCCGACGATGCCGAGCGTCTCGCCGCGCCGCAACTCCAGGTCGATGCCATCGACCGCGAGAAAGCGCGTGCGCGCCAGCCAGCCGCGCTGGATCGTGAAGGTGCAGCGCATGCCGGACGCCTGCAGCAGCGGCGCGCTGGCGGCCGGCGCCGTTTCCTGTGCCAGCCGCGGCGGATGGCTGGCCAGCAGCCGGCGCGTCGTGTCATGGCGCGGATTGCGGTACAGCTCGGCGGTCGGCGCGATTTCCAGCAGGCGGCCGCGCTCCATCACGCCGACGCGGTCGGCGAAATGCCGCACCAGATTCAGGTTGTGCGAAATCATCAGCACCGCCATGTTTTCCTGGCGCTGCAACTGGTCCAGCAATTCCAGGATCTGCACCTGGATCGTCACGTCCAGCGCAGTAGTCGGCTCGTCGGCGATCAGCAGTTTCGGCCGGCAGGCCAGCGCCATCGCGATCATCGCGCGCTGGCGCTGGCCGCCGGACAGCTGGTGCGGATACGATTGCGCGCGCCGCGCCGGCTCCGGGATGCCGGTCTGGTCCAGCAGCTCGACGGTGCGCCGCGCCGCCGCCTTCGCGCTCAGCCCCTCGTGCAGCATCAGGACTTCGGCGATCTGGTTGCCGATGGTGAACAGCGGATTGAGCGCCGTCATCGGTTCCTGGAAAATCATCGCCACGTCCTTGCCGCGCAAGGCGCGCAGCGCGCGGTCGGTCTTTTGCAGGATGTCGCCGCCGTTGAACAGGATGCGGCCACGATAGCGCGCATCCTGATTCAGCCGCAGCAGCGACAGCGCGGTGACGCTCTTGCCGGAGCCGGACTCGCCGACCAGCGCCAGCTTTTCACCGGCGCCGATGGCAAAGCTGACCTCCTCGACCACGGTGGCGCCGCCGAAATCGACCGCCAGCCGTTGTACTTCCAGCAGCGGCGCGCTCATGCCCGCCTCCGCACGTCGAGCGCATTGCGCAGGCCGTCACCGATATTGGTCAGCAGCAGCAGCGTCACGGTCAGCACCACGAAGGTCGACAGCGCGATCCACCAGGCGTCCAGATTGTTCTTGCCCTGCGCCAGCAGTTCGCCCAGGCTCGGTGTCGATGGCGGCACGCCGAGGCCGAGGAAATCCAGACTGGTCAGCGCCAGGATCGCGCCGCTCATGCGGAACGGCAGGAAAGTGATGACCGAAGTCAGGCTGTTCGGCAGCACGTGGCGCCAGATGATCTGGCGGTTCGACAGGCCGAGCGCGCGCGCCGCCTGCACGTATTCGAGATTGCGGTTGCGCAGGAAATCGGCGCGCACGTAGTCGGACAGGCCCATCCAGCCGAACAGCGACAGCAGCACCAGCAGCAGCAACAGGCTCGGCTCGAAGATCGAGGCGAAGATGATCAGCAGGTACAGCTCCGGCATGGAACCCCAGATTTCGATCACGCGCTGCAGCAGCAGATCGGTGCGGCCAGCGAAATAGCCCTGCACCGCGCCGGCGACGATGCCGAGCACCACGCCGGTCACGGTCAGCGCCAGCCCGAACAGGATGGAAATGCGGAAGCCGTACAGCAGCCGCGCAGCGACATCGCGGCCGCGGTCGTCGGTGCCGAGCCAGTTCTCGGCCGACGGCGGCGCCGGGTTCGGTTCGGCGGCAAAGTAATTGATGGTGTCGAACGAATAATGATTCGGCGGATACAGCGCCCAGTTGCCGTCGCGCTGGAATTGCCGCTGGATGAACGGATCGAGGAAATCCGCCGGCGTGTCGAAATCGCCGCCGAAGGTCTTTTCCGAATAGGTGTGAAATACCGGAAACACCAGCTCGCCCTGATAGCGCGCCACCAGCGGCTTGTCGTTCGACAGCAGTTCGGCCGCCAGGCTCAACGCGAACAGCAGCAGGAACAGCAGCAGGCTCCAGTAGCCGCGCCGGTCACGGCGGAAACGCAGCCAGACCCGGCGGCCGGGGGAGAGCGGCTGCGGCATCGGTTCCGCCGTCATCGCGCCAGACTTTCGAACTGCACGCGCGGATCGACCCACACGTAGCACAGGTCGCCGAGCAGCTTCACCACCAGCCCGATCAGCGTGAACAGGTACAGCGTGCCCATCACCACCGGATAGTCGCGCCGGATCACCGATTCATACGACAACAGGCCCAGGCCGTCGAGGGAAAACAGCGTTTCGATCAGCAGGCTGCCGGCGAAGAAGGCGCCGATGAAGGCGGCCGGGAAACCGGTCACCAGCGGAATCAGCGCGTTGCGGAACACGTGCTTGTACAGCACGCGCCGTTCCGACAGCCCCTTGGCGCGCGCGGTCAGCACGTACTGCTTGCGGATTTCTTCGAGAAAGGTGTTCCTGGTCAGCATCGTCATCACCGCGAACGAACCGGCCACCGAGGCGATGATCGGCAGCGTGATGTGCCACAGATAGTCGGTGATCTTGCCGACCAGCGACAGCGACTGCCAGTCGTCCGACGTCAGCCCGCGCAGCGGAAACCACTGGAAGAAACTGCCGCCGCCGAACAGCACCAGCAGCAGCACGCCAAGCACGAAGCCAGGAATCGAATAGCCGACCAGCACCAGCGTGCTGGTCAGCGCATCGAAACGGCTGCCCTCGCGCACCGCCTTGGCAATGCCGAGCGGCACTGAAATGAAATACGTCAGGAAGAAGGTCCACAGCCCGATCGTGATCGACACCGGCATCTTCGACTTCACCAGCTGCCAGACATCGCCGTGGTGGTAGAAACTCTGCCCGAGATCGAAGGTGGCGAAACCCTTCAGCATCTGCCAGAAACGCTCCGGCGCCGGCTTGTCGAAACCGTACAGCCGCTTGATCTCCGCCACCCGCTCGGCATCGATCCCCTGCCGCCCGCGATACTGCGAGGCGCCGCCGCCGGACGCCTCGCCGGTGCCGACCTGGCCCTTCTTCAATTCCATCAGCGCCTGCTCGACCGGACCGCCCGGCACGAACTGGATCACCGCGAAGGTGATCGCCACCACGCCGAACAGCGTCGGCAGCATCAGCAGGACGCGCTTGCAGATATAGAGCCAGAGATTCATTGGCGGGACGGGGGGGTGGCGGAAGGCGAGGATGGGGGCGGCGCGGAATTTTCATATACTCCCTTACCCATGCCATTGTTTCGATCGTCAGCCATACGAAAAAACCTCATACTCCCCTCTATCATTGTCGTCCCGGCGAAGGCCGGGATCCAGTGGCGTTGTCCCGCGTGCGCAACCCGCTTGCCGCCCTTTGAGCTACCTCACCACTTCTAGCCCGTGAAAGCGGGGTCAGAGTCATTTTCGCAAGAGACCGCGAAAAAAACACTCTGACCCCGGTTTCACTACGCTGCCGCACATTGGGCGGCTGCACCAGCAAAGCGACTACGTCGATCAGCAGGCGAACCGGCTCGCAGATGAGGTGTAGCGCCGGAAGATTCACTTACTCCCTTACCCACACTCCTGCACCGGGCGTCCACCATACGAAAAAACCCCATACCCCCCTATTCCCTGTCGTCCCGGCGAAGGCCGGGACCCAGTGGCGTTGTCCCGCGTCTCCAATCCGCTTGCCGTTTTTTCAGCTACCACGCCGCCCTTGGCCCGTGAAAGCGGGGTCAGAGTCATTTTCGCAAGAGACCGCGAAAAAACACTCTGACCCCGGTTTCACTACGCTGCCGCCGATCGACCGCTTGCCCGGTCGAAGTCCCTCACCTCGGCTTGTCCTGCCACCAAGTCGAAAGCACATACGGATCGGCCTGATAGTACAGCGGCAAACTGGCCGGCATGCCGAAGCGGTTGCGGTAGGCGATCCGGTGCGTCGAAGAATACCAGTGCGGCACCACCAGATATTGGTGCAGCAGCACGCGGTCGAGCGCGCGGGCGGCGGCGTCGAGGTCGGCGCGGGTGTCGGCGGCGACCAGCTTGTCGACCAGCCGGTCCACCGCCGCGTCCTTCAGGCCCCAGACGTTGTTGGAACCCTTTTCGTCGGCCGCCTTCGAGCCGAACATGTCGTACAGCTCGTTGCCGGGCGTGGTCACGTCGGGAAAGCGCAGGCTGGTCATGTCGAAATCGAAATCCTCCATGCGTTTCTGCACCAGCGCATAGTCGGCGCTGCGCTGGGTCACGGCGATGCCGAGCTTTTGCAGGTTGCGCACGTAGACGCTGATGATGCGCGACATGGCCGACTGGTCGTCGAGGATCTCGAACGCGAACGGCGTCCCTTCGGCATTGCGCAATGCGCCGTCGCGGTAGGTCCAGCCGGCCTGCTCGAACAGCGCGCGCGCCGCCAGCAGGTTGGCGCGCAGCGAATGCGGCGGATCGGTCGAGGGTGGCACCGGCGCCGGGCCGAACACGGCCGGGTCGAGTTGGGCGCGCAGCGGCTCCAGCAGCTTCAGCTCGGCCGCCGTCGGCAGGCCGGTGGCGGCCATGTCGCTGTTGTTGAAGAACGAATAGATGCGCTTGTACTGCTGATAAAACAGCTGGCGGTTCATCCATTCGAAATCCAGCGCCAGCCCGAGCGCGCGGCGCACGCGGATGTCCTTGAACTGGTCGCGCCGCAGATTCATCACGAAGCCCTGCATGCCGGCGCCGTTGGAATGCGCCAGTTCGCGCTTGACGATCTCGCCGCTGCGGAATTTCGGGCCGTTGTAGTTGCGCGCCCAGTTCTTGGCGCTGTATTCGACCACCAGATCGAATTCGCCTGCCTTGAACGCTTCCAGCCGCGCCACGTCGTCCTTGTAGAAGCGGTAGACGATGCGGCCGAAGTTGAAGCTGCCGCGCCGCGCCGGCACCGCGTCGCCCCAGTAGTCCGGATTGCGCTTGTAGGAAATCGAGCGGCCGAGATCGTACTGCTCGATCAGGTAGGGGCCGGAAGCGATCGGCTCCTGCAACTGGATGTTGTCGAACGACACCCCGGCCGCCCACTTGCGCGAAAACACCGGTACGCCGCCGACGATCAGCGGCAGTTCGTGGTTGTTTGACTTGAAGTCGAAGCGCAGCGTGCGCGCGCCGGTCACCACGCATTGCTTGACGTCGGCGAAGATCGACTTGAACTGCGGCGCGCCCTTGGCCACCAGCGTGTCGAACGAATACTTGACGTCCTCGGCCAGCACCGGGTCGCCGTTGGAAAAGCGCGCCTGCGGATTCAGCCGGAACGTCATCGACAGCCGGTCTGGCGCCAGTTCCATGTCCTCGGCCAAGAGGCCGTACATGGTCGCGGTTTCGTCCATCGAACCGACCGCCAGCGTCTCGAACATCAGCGCGGACACGCCGGCGGCGGCCACGCCCTTCAGGGAAAACGGATTGAACTTGTCGAAACTGGTGCGGCGGTCGGGATTGGCCAGATACAGCACGCCGCCCTTCGGCGCGTCCGGATTGACGTAATCGAAATGGCTGAAACCGGCCGGATATTTCGGCGCGTCGTACAGCGCGAAGGCGTGCGCGGCGATGGCGCGGCCGGTCGGCAGCAGCGCGCAGAACAAGAGCAGCGAGGACAGGAACAGGCGCATGCGGTCGGGGCTGGCAAAGCGGAGTGGCGACGAATCGGGCTATTCTACCGAAGCGCGCCGGCCAGCCGGAAAGTTGCCGGGTGCGCGCCATCCCCTTACAATCTCGCCGCAACGCGCCAGCGCCGCGAGCGCGCGACGCCACCCGCCCAACCGGAGTTTCCATGGCATTTCTGCAAGGCAAAAAAATCCTGATCACCGGCCTGCTGTCGAACCGCTCGATCGCCTACGGCATCGCCCAGGCCTGCAAGCGCGAAGGCGCGGAACTGGCGTTCACCTACGTCGGCGAACGCTTCAAGGAGCGCATCACCGATTTCGCCACGGAATTCGGCAGCAATCTGGTATTCGATTGCGATGTCGGCAGCGACGAGCAGATCGCCGCGCTGTTCGAGCAGCTCGGCCAGTCCTGGCCGCAACTGGACGGGCTGGTGCATTCGATCGGCTTCGCCCCGCGCGAGGCGATCACCGGCGATTTCCTCGAAGGGCTGTCGCGCGAAGCCTTCCGCGTCGCCCATGACATTTCCGCCTACAGCTTCCCGGCGATGGCCAAGGCGGCGCTGCCGCTTCTCGCGCCGAACGCGGCGCTGCTGACGCTGACCTACATGGGTTCAGTGCGGGCGACGCCGAACTACAACACGATGGGCCTGGCCAAGGCTTCGCTGGAAGCTTCGGTGCGCTATCTGGCCGAATCGCTGGGGCCGAAGGGCATCCGCGTCAACGGCATTTCGGCCGGCCCGATCAAGACGCTGGCGGCATCCGGCATCAAGGATTTCAGCAAGCTGCTGGGCATCGTCGCCAGCCACGCGCCGCTGCGCCGCAACGTCACGATCGAGGATGTCGGCAACACCGCCGCCTTCCTGCTGTCGGATCTGGCGGCCGGCATCACCAGCGAAATCACCTACGTCGATGGCGGTTTCTCGCATGTGATGTACGCGCCGGAATAAGACTACGACCCGGTCGTCCCGGCGCACGCCGGGACCCAGCGTCTTTCGTGATCCGGGAAAAACCGGCTGATACCGCGACGCGGCTTTTTTCGCACCGCAGCAAAAACATTCCCGTTCACCGCCGTTTCGCTGTAAAATGCCCGGCTGCGCAAGAATCCGCCGGGTACCACGATTTCCGACCCGGCATGGCGCACCGCCGCATCGCGAACCGTTCGCATTAACGACAAAGCCCTCCCGCCTCTGGTGCCGCCCTTCTGGCACCGTCCCGGCGCAAAGCTTTTGTGCCGAAATCTCTCTGAGCTTATCCGAGTAAGTTTTCTTAGCTGTTTCGTTGGTTGCGCTGCATGTTTTGCGTTTCCGCCGCTTCCCGCGAAGCAGCGCGACGCTGATTTCACGAAAGAAAACCATGACTTTTGAATCCCTGGGCTTGCACACCGCCATCCTGAAGGCCCTGACCGACGCCGGTTACACTGCCCCGACCGCGGTGCAGGCGCAAGCGGTGCCGGCGGCGATCGCCGGCCGCGATCTGCTGGTGTCGTCGCAGACCGGCTCCGGCAAGACCGCCGCCTTCATGCTGCCGGCGCTGCACAAGCTCGCTTCCGCCGAACCGCCGGCCTTCGGCGGCAAGACGCCGAATCAGGAAGCGCAGGCGGCGCGCGCGCGCGGTGAACGGCCGCGCTTCCGCCCGGCGCAGCCGAAGATGCTGGTGCTGACGCCGACCCGCGAGCTGGCGCTGCAAGTGACCACCGCCACCACCAAGTACGGCGCCTATCTGCGCCGTGTGAAAGCAGTGTCGATCCTTGGCGGTATGCCGTATCCGAAGCAGATGCAGCTGCTGTCGCGCAATCCGGAAATCCTGGTGGCGACGCCGGGCCGGCTGATCGACCATATGGAATCCGGCAAGATCGATTTCTCGCAACTGCAGGTGCTGGTGCTGGACGAAGCCGACCGCATGCTCGACATGGGCTTCATCGACGACATCGAAAAGATCGTCGCCGCCACGCCGGCGACGCGCCAGACCATGCTGTTCTCGGCGACGCTGGACGGCGTGGTCGGCAACATGGCGCGCCGCATCACCAACGATCCGCTGGTGATCCAGATCGCCGGTTCCGCCAGCAAGCATGAAAACATCGACCAGCGCGTGCATTTCGTCGACGACCTGTCGCACAAGAACCGTCTGCTCGACCACCTGCTGCGCGACGTGTCGATGGATCAGGCAGTGGTGTTCACCGCCACCAAGCGCGACGCCGACAACATCGCCGACCGCCTGAACATCGCCGGCTTCGCCGCCGCCGCGCTGCATGGCGACATGCACCAGGGCGCGCGCAACCGCACGCTCGACAGCGTGCGCCGTGGCCAGGTGCGGGTGCTGGTGGCGACCGACGTCGCCGCGCGCGGCATCGACGTGCCGACCATCACCCACGTGGTCAACTACGATCTGCCGAAATTCCCGGAAGACTACGTGCACCGCATCGGTCGCACCGGCCGCGCCGGCCGCAAGGGCATCGCGGTATCGCTGGTGAATCACGCCGAAGGCATGCACGTCAAGCGCATCGAGCGCTTCACCAAGCAGCTGATCCCGGTCGACGTGATCGAAGGTTTCGAACCGAAGAAGTCGGCGCCGCCGCGCGCCGCCAGGAAACCCGGCGGCTGGAAGCCGGGCGATGGCCGCAACGGCAAACCGGGCGGCCGCCCGGCCTACGGCAAGCCGGGCGCGCCGCGCAAGGAAGGCGGCGGCTACAAGGGCGCGCGGCCGCACGATGGCGGCCGCCGCCGCTCGTTCGGCGAACGCTGATCCGGTCGGCAACGCCAATTGGTCTGACCAAACGGGCGCCGGCCATGCCGGCGCCCGTTTACTTTTGGCGCGGCGGCTTGCGCCGAAGGCCGGGATTGCGGTACGGTGCAGGCGCGCCGTCCGGCCCCGAACCTTCACCGATTGCTCCCTTTCCCATGTCGCTACCGCTGCCGCCGAATCCGTTCAAACAAGCCCTGCGCGAAGGCCGCGCCCAGATCGGCCTGTGGGTCGGGCTGGCCGATCCCTATGTCGCCGAGGCGCTGGCCGGCGCCGGCTTCGACTGGCTGCTGATCGACGGCGAACACGCGCCGAACGACATCCGCTCGACGCTGGCCCAGTTGCAGGCGATGGCGCCGTACCCGGTGCATCCGGCGGTGCGGCCGGTGACTGGCGATGTCGCGCTGATCAAGCAGTATCTCGACATCGGCGCGCAGACCGTGCTGATCCCGATGGTCGAAAGCGCCGAACAGGCGGCGCGCATGGTCGCCGCCACGCGCTACCCGCCGCGCGGCATCCGCGGCGTCGGCAGCGTGCTGGCACGCGCCTCGCGCTGGAACCAGATCGACGATTACGTCACCCGGGCGGATCAGGAAATGTGCGTGCTGGTGCAGGTGGAAACCCGCGCCGGACTGGACAACTTGGCGGACATCGCCGCCGTCGATGGCGTCGATGGAGTGTTTTTCGGGCCGGCCGATCTGTCCGCTTCGCTCGGCCTGCTCGGCCAGGCCGGCCACCCGGAAGTGCAGCGGGCGATTGCCGACGGCATCCGCACGGTGCGCGCGGCTGGCAAGGCGGCCGGCATCATCAGCACCGATCCGGCCGCCGCCCAAGGCTATCTGGACGCCGGCGCGCTGTTCGTCGCGGTCGGGATCGATACCGCGCTGCTGGTGCGGGCGGCGCGCGATCTAGCCGCCAGATTCAAGGCCAGCTGATCCGAAACAGCCTCGACTTTCACATACTCCCGGCAGCATTTTTCAACACGGGCCCCAGCTGCCCGCGACAGGCCGATTTTTCGGTATACTCCCCATGTTTTCAAAACGCGCAGGTACGGAAGCCGACGAAGGCCCAGTTGCAATGCGGCAGCAGGAATCGCCGCTGGCGTGCCCAGCGCGAGCGCGCCGGCGTCGCCAGCGAGGCGCCGCGCACCGCCTGATGGCGGGCGTCATACGGCAGCGCGCCCTGACGCCACGGGCTGGCGACGAAGCCGGGATAGGTTTCGAACGGCGTGCAGGTCCATTCCCACAGATCGCCCCAGCGCAGCGCCGGATGCCCGCTCTGCGCCGCGTATTCCCATTCCGCCTCGGTCGGCAGGCGCCGCTCGGCCCAGACGCAATACGCCTGCGCTTCATACAGGCTGAGGTGGCGCACCGGCTGATGCGGCGCCAGCACGCTGGCGCGGCCGAAGCGCAGCGCGCGCCACTGGCCGCCGTCGCGGCGCCAGTCGCGCGGCGCCACGCGCTGTTCCGCCTGCAGCCAGCGGTGTCCGGACGGACTCCAGAAGCGCGGCTCACGGTAGCCGCCATCCTCGACGAATTCCTCGAACTGCAGGTTCGACACCAGTGCCGAATCGAGCGTGAACGCCGCCACCCGGCAGGCATGGCGCGGCTGTTCCAGGTCGAAGGCGAAACCGTCTTCGGGCGCGCCGCCCATCTGCAGCGTGCCGCCGGGAAAGCGGATTTCGCCCTGCGCCCAGGCCGGCGCGGCAGCCTGCAAGCGTGCCGGCGCCGGCACCCCGAGCGTCTGCAGCAGCGCCGCCAGCGCCTCGCTGCGCCGGTCTTCATACGCCAGAGCCAGCCGGTACGGATACAACGCCTCGTCGGTGCCGGTATCCAGCCGCGCCAACCGGTCCTGCACCCGGTCCAGCACTTCATGGCAATAGGTTTTCAGCGCGCCGGCGCCCGGCAGCGGCAACTGCCAGCGCGCCGCGCGCGGCACCCGCGCCGGATCGAACCAGTCGTCGCCGCGCGACAGCAGCGCTGGCGCGTCATGCGTCATGCCGCGCAAGACCGCCCATTCGGCGAACCAGGCGATATGGCCGAATTCCCACAGCGGCGGACTGACACCATCCTGCGCCGGCAACGCCGCCGCATCGTCCAGCCCGGCCTGCAGAAAGCATTCGAGCAGTTCCAGCGTGGCGCCACGGGCGTCGCGCAAGGCATGCGCCAGCACGATGGCATCGGCGGTACGGAAGGATTCGTTCATCGGTCGGCTTGGCTGGCTTCATCGGTTGCGGGCGCGCAGGCCCGGTGCCGGCCATTATCGGCCGCGCCGGGGCCGCTGCCAACCGCGTCGACAAGCGCGGCGCCGGCCCCGTGCTTTTGGGATAATCGGCGAACCTTCCGTTTCACCATTTCCCTTTTCGGAGCACCGATGACCACTCCTGCCGAACCGTTGCGGCTTACCTCGTTTTCCCACGGCGGCGGCTGCGGCTGCAAGATCGCGCCCGGCGTGCTGTCGCAAATCCTCCGGCAATCGGCGCCGCTGGCGCTGCCACCGCAACTGATGGTCGGCATCGAAACCGCCGACGACGCCGCGGTCTACCGGCTGAACGATGAACAGGCGCTGATCGCCACCACCGATTTCTTCATGCCGATCGTCGACGACCCGTTCGACTTCGGCCGCATCGCCGCCACCAACGCGCTGTCGGATGTCTACGCGATGGGCGGCACGCCGATCATGGCGCTGGCGATCCTGGCGATGCCGGTGGCGAAGCTGCCGCTGGAGGTGATCGGCGAGATCGTGCGCGGCGGCCAGTCGGTCTGCGCCGCCGCCGGCATTCCGGTGGCCGGCGGCCATACCATCGATTCGGTCGAGCCGATCTACGGACTGGTGGCGCTCGGGCTGGCGCATCCTTCGCAGATCAAGCGCAACGCCGATGCGCGCGCCGGTGACCGGCTGATCCTCGGCAAGCCGCTCGGCGTCGGCGTGCTGTCGGCGGCGCTGAAAAAGAACCGGCTCGACGGCGCCGGCTACGCCGCGCTGATCGAGTACACGACGCGCCTGAACACGCCCGGCCCGGCGCTGGCGCGGCTGCCCGGCGTGCATGCGCTGACCGACGTGACCGGCTTCGGCCTGCTCGGCCACGCGCTGGAAATGGCGCGCGGCGCCGGCCTGACGGCGCGCCTGCAAATGGCGGCGCTGCCGTTCCTGCCGCGCGTGCGCGAACTGGCCGAACAGGGCTGCATCACCGGCGCCTCCGGGCGCAACTGGGATGCCTACGGCCACGAAGTGCGGCTGGCACCGGGCATCACGCCGGTCCAGCAGGCGCTGCTGACCGACCCGCAAACCTCGGGCGGCCTGCTGGTGGCCTGCGCGCCGGAAGCGGAAGCCGAGGTGCTGGCGATCCTGCGCGATGGCGGCTTTGCCGACGCGGCGGTGATCGGTGAGATGGCTGCTGGCACGCCGGGCATCGAGGTGGCCGCGTAGCGCCGGCACAAGCCGGAATCCGGGGAGGCTATCTGGCCGGCGCGCCCGGCTTGCCCACCACCGGCGGCAAGGCCACCGCGCCGCGCACTTCGAAGCGCAGGCGATCGACTTCCCGGCCTTTTTCATCGACCAGCGCCAGCGTATGGCGGCCCGGCCACGGCAGCCAGTCGAGATCGATGCCGGGCAAGGCGGCGTCCTTCGGCGCCTGCGGCAGCCGCTTGCCGTCCAGCAGCCAGCCGCCGCGCGCCAGCCCCTGCGCGGCGAAGCGCAGCCGCTGATGGCCGGGCGGAATGTCGGGATCGAGCGCCACCAGCATGCCGTCGGTCGGATAGCGGATCGCCGGGGCGATCCGTTCCGGTTCGGCGCGCGCGATCCGTTCGCGCTCGGTGCCGGCCAGGAAGTATTCGCGGCGCGGCGCTTCCAGTTGATCCTGATACTCGATCTGGCGCATCCCCACGCCGGCCGGGCGCTCGCGGAAACCGGGCACGGCGTCGAGCGCGGCCACCGGCACCGGCTGGCGGCGCTGCAGGAACTGCATCACTTCCTGCCAGATCGGCGCCGCGCCGGTGACGCCGGACACATCCCACATCGGCGCGCCGGAAGCGTTGCCGACCCAGACGCCGACCGTGTAGCGGTCCGAATAGCCGATGCACCAGTTGTCGCGCATGTCTTTCGAGGTACCGGTCTTGACCGCCGCCGGCACCCGCCCGGCCAGCGCGTTTTCCAGCCCGAAGGTGCGGGCGCGGGCGCTGCGGTCGGCCAGGATGTCGCTGACGATGTAGACGGCGGCCGGGTCCATCACCGCGCGCGGCGGCGTGATCGGATCGGCCAGCAGCGTGCGCACCGGCGCGTAGCGGCCCTGATTGGCCAGCGCCCGGTAGGCATTGGTCAGCGCCAGCAGGCTGACGTCGGCGCTGCCGAGCGCCAGGCTGTAGCCGTAGTAGTCGCCGGTCTCCGGCAGGCCGAAGCCGAGCGCCTGCAGCCGCTCGAACAGGCGCTGCGGCGTCACCGTCACCAGCGTCTTGACCGCCGGGATGTTCAGCGACGAACCGAGCGCGCTGCGCAGGCTGACCAGCCCCTTGTAGTGGCGGTCGTAATTCTGCGGAATGTAGAGGCCGGCGGCGGTGCTCAGGTTGAGCGGCGAATCGTCCAGCAGCGAGGCGGCGGTCAGCCATTTCCTTTCGATCGCCAGCTGGTACAGAAAGGGTTTCAGCGTCGAGCCAGCCTGGCGCGGCGCCAGCACGCCATCGACCTGGCGGGCGCCGGAAAAATCGCCGCTGGAACCGACCCAGGCCAGCACGTCGCCACTGGCGTTGTCCAGCACCAGCACCGCGCTGTCCTCGATGTTGCGCTCGACCAGCGCCGCCAGCTGGCGCCGCACGGCGTCATGGGCGAAGCGCTGGACGGCGGCATCCAGCGTCGAACGCAGCGGCGCGCCAGGCGCCTTCAGCAGCCGGCGCGCCAGATGCGGCGCCAGTTGCGGCCCGCGCAGCGCGGCGATGGCGTCGGCATCGCCACCGGCGCGTGCGCTCAGCCGCGCCAGCGTCAGTTCGGTGATGCCAGCCAGCCCGGCGCATTCGTCCTCGGCGCGCTGCGCCTTCAGCACCGCGCAGGCGCGTTCGGCGACGCGCGCCGGCCGCGCATTCGGTGCCCGCACCAGCGCCACCGCGATCGCCGCCTCGCGCCGGTTCAGCCCGCTCGGATGCTTGCGGAACAGCACCTGCGACAGCGCATGGACGCCGACCAGTTCGCCGCGAAAGCCGACCAGGTTCAGATAGGCTTCCAGGATCTGGTCCTTGCGCCAGTTGCGCTCCAGCTCGCGCGCGACCATCGCCTGCGTCAGCTTCTGGCCGATGCTGCGCGGCGCCACGCGCCGCCGCAAATCCTCGTCCAGCAGGCCGGCCAGCTGCATCGTCAGCGTCGAGGCGCCGCGCGTGCGCTGATGCCACAGATTGCCCCAGGCGGCGGCGGCCACCGCGCTCCAGTCGATGCCGCTGTGCTGGTAGAAACGACGGTCTTCCGACAGCACCAGCGCGGTGCGCAGCGCCGGCGACACGTCTTCCAGCGCCACCCAGGGCAGGCGCCGTTCGCGCAGGTTGACGCGCAGTTGCTGGATCGGCTCGCCGTGGCGGTCCAGCAGCGTCGCCTCCGACGACAGGAAGGCGGCGCGCACTTCGGCGAAATCCGGCAGCGCTGCCGCGCGGGCGCCGCCGGCAGCCAGCAGCGCCGCCAGCAATGCCCGCGCCAGCAGCACCGCCGGCCGCCTGGTCATTGCCGCACCGTCAGCACCGGGTTCGGCAGTTCGCCGAACATTTCCGGCGCATACAGCGCCTCGGCGCGGGTCGGCGGCAACTGGAAGCGCCCGGCATTGTTGAGCCGGTAGGTATAGCTCAGCGTGAATTTGCCCTTCGGCACGTACTGGTAATAGGCGCGGAAGAATTCGAAGCTACGCTCCTCGTAGGCCAGCCAGGCGCCGCCGCCACTGGCGCGCTCGCCGCCGCTGGCAATCGCCGAATCGCGGCCGAGGCCGGAGCCGAGCAAGGTGGCGCCGGCCGGAATCGGATCGTGCACCACCACCCAGCTCATGTCGGCCTGGGCATCGATCGCCAGTTCGACGCGGTAGACGTCGCCGCGCGTGGCTGCCCCCTTCTCGCGCTGCTCCACCGGCGTGACCGTCTTGGCGATCCGGTAGCCGCTGGAGAATGGCGCGGTCAACGGCACCGCCGCCAGACTCTGCACCGTCACCCACGGCTTGCCGCTGCCGTCGTGGTTCAGCTTCAGTTCGCCGCCGTTGCCACCATTGCCGCCGGCCGGCCACGGCAGCATCAGCTTGCCGCCCTGCGCGGCGCCGGCCCAGGCGAAGCTCTGGCTGGCGGACGGCTCCAGCGCCACGCGGGTGCTGCCGCCGACCTTGTCGGCCTCGAACTTGCGGCCGAACTTGTCGAGCGCCAGCGCGCCCCACAGGTTGGCGGTGGTGGTGGCCCAGTGGCCGCGCTGCTGGCGTCCGAGCGCGCCGGCCAGCAGTTTCGGCAGGTCGTCGCGCCAGGCCGGATCGTCCAGCATGGTCAGGATCAGGCGGGTGGCGTTGCTGTCGCCGCTGGCCATCAGCCACCACCAGTAGTCGCCGCTTTCGCTGGAAAAACCGAGCCGGGTGCCCTGATAGTTCAGGCGCGCGCGGACGATCTGGTCGGCCTCCTGCAACCGCTGGCGGCGTTCGGCATTGACCGGCAGGCGCCGCAGCAGCGCGATCCAGTCGAGCAGCGCCGAGGTCGGCCATGCATTCGGCGTGATCTGCAGCGAGCCGAGCATTTCCGGCCGCGCCCGGCCGTAGCGCGACAGCGCTTCCAGCGCCGCCAGCTTGCGCACGTCCAGATCCTTCTGCGGCGACCAGTAGTTGCGCAGCACGCGGCCTTCGACGAAGGCTTCCAGGCCGCCCAGCATGCGCTCGCGCACCTGCTGCGGCAGCGCCAAACCGGCTTCCTGCGTGACCGCCAGCAGATAGGCAGTCAGTGTGTCGCTGCCGCCGTTGGCGCCCGCTTCGGTCGGCGGATAGTAATAGGCCAGGCCGTCGCCATCCAGATAGGTCGGCAGTTCGGCCAGCAGGCGCTGCCACAGCGCATCATCCTTCAGGCCGATCGCCCGCGACGCCTTCTGTTCGAGGCAGGAATACGGATAGCTTTCGAAGTAGCGGCGCAGGCCGGCGCTGCTGCCGGACAGTTTCGGCGCCAGCGTGACGGCGACACCGCCGCGTCCCGGCAGGCTGTCGGCCGGCGCCGCCAGCGGCAGGCTGGCGTCGTGATCGAGCTGCAGCAGCGTCGCCTGCTGCACCGTGACCGGCACCGCCGGCACCACCTTCTGCGTCACACGAATGGCATCGCGCACCCTGGCGCCGCCCTGCTCCTGCGCGCTGACTTCCCAGGCCAATTGGGACACATCCGCCGGTACCGTGACCGGCCATATCAGCTCGGCCGACTGGCCGGCGGCGATCTGCAACGGCTTCGGCTCCAGCCGGGTGGCCGGCGCGCCGAAGCCGGCCTCGACCACCACCTGCATCGCCCGCTCGGTGGTGTTGCGCAGCGTCAGCATCGCGCTGAAGCTGTCGCCCTCGCGCACCAGCGGCGGCAGGCCGGAAATCAGCTGCAAGTCCTGGGTCGAGCGGATGCTGGCGCGGCCGGTGCCGAACAAACCGGCGCCGCTGTCGGCCACCGCGACGATGCGGAAACTGGTCAGCGCATCGTTCAACGGCACGTCGATCCGGGCGCGGCCGTCGGCATCCAGCACCAGCGCCGGCTTCCACAGCAGCAGCGTATCGAACAGTTCGCGCGTCGGCGCCTTGCCGCCGCCGCCGCCGGCCGGCACCGCCTTGCGACCGTAGTGGCGCTTGCCGACCACCTGCATCTGCGCGGTGGCGGTTTCGACGCCATAGCTGCGCCGCTGCAGCATCGCCGCCAGCAAGTCCCAACTGGTGTTCGGCTGCAATTCCAGCAACGCCTCATCGACCGCCGCCAGCGCCACTTCGGCGCCGGCCGCCGGCTTGCCGTCCGGCAGCGTCGCCTGCACCGTGACCCTGGCGGTGGCGCGGATCGGATAGGCCGGCTTGTCGGCGCTGACCTGCACCTTCAGTTCGTGAGCGCCGCCGCCAACCGCGATTTCGGCGATGCCGTACTTCCAGGACGGTTTCGACAAATCGACGATCGGTCCCGGCGCCTGGTAGTGGCGGAACTCATGCCACCAGTTCAGCGGTTCCTTCCAGCCCCAGCTGAAGAATGAATACCACGGCACCTCGCGCAGCCGCCCGCGCACCGCCAGCACCGACAGATAGATGTTCGGGCCGTATTCGGCCTTGACCGGCAGCGTGATGCTCGGGTCCTTGCCGGACAATTCCACCACCCGCGTTTCCAGCACGCCTTCGCGTTCCAGCGCCAGCAGCGCGGTGGCCTGGCGGAACGGCATGCGCACCTGGAATTTGGCGGTTTCGCCTGGCGCATAGCTTTTCTTTTCCGGCAGGATGTCGATCCGGTCCTGGTTGTCGCCGTCGAACCAGACTTCGCCGGCGCGCATCACCCACAGCGAGGTATTCGCCTGCGCCAGATGGCCGGCGTCGTCCTTGCCCTGCGCGGTGACGATGACGTTGCCGCCCTCGCTCAGTTCGACTTCGCAGCGCAGCACACCCTGAGCATCGCTCTTGCCGGAGCAGAGCTGGCCGAGATCTTTGCTGCTGCTGGTGTTTTCATAGGTATAGAAACCGCCGACCATGCGCTTGCGGTGCGAGCTGGTCTGCCGCGCCAGCCCGTGCAGTTCCAGCGGCACGCCGGCACGCGGCTTGCCGTTGACATCCAGCGCCACCGCAGTCAGCAGCGTCTTCTTGCGTACCGAGACCCAGTCGCCGACCTTGACGCCGACCACCAGCGCGGCCGGCCACAGCGGCGTCAGCGCCGACACGGTCTGGATTTCGCCGTTCGGATCGGCAAAAGTCATTTCGGTCAGCAATTCCTGCGGGGTTTTCAGCGCCGGCAGGTTCTTGATCGCGGTATGGCCGGCGCCATTGCGGTCCAGCGCGACGGCCTGCTTGTCGGCGACGATCTTCTGCTCGTCGGCGGCGTGTTCGTCACCCTCGTCGTGTTCTTCCAACAGGCTGAAGGTGAATTCCTCGTAGCCGGCGAAACGCAGCCACTTCGGCCGCAGCAGGCTGCTGACCTGCACCTGCTGGCCGGAAGCGCCGCCGCCGTTCAGGTAGGTCAGCTGCAGATCGAGCGGCACCTCCTTCGGCGCCACCAGAACGCCCTGCGGCGGCGTGATGCGGCCGGACAGCAACGGCAGCCGGAATTCCTCGACCCGGAAGCTGCCGCTGCCATAGGTATTTTCGTAATCCGGCTGTTCGGCGCCGTCGTCGCCCTGGCCGTTGCCGGGGTTGTCGCTGACCTTGCCGCGATCCAGCGTCACTTCGTAGCGGCCGAGCTTGGCTTCACGCGGAATGGTGAACACCGTCTCGGCCGAGCGGCGCCCGCGCCAGTGCAGCGGAAACTGGAATTCCTGGCCGCTGCCCTGATGCACGATGCGCACCCGGGTCGGCAGGCGTTCGGCCGGCAACAGGCCGAAACCCTGCAGGGTTTCGGTGCGGATCAGATGCTTCATCGACACCGTTTCGCCGGCGCGCAGCAGGGTGCGGTCGAACACCGTATGGGCGCGCACGCTGGCGCGGCGGTCGGTATCGGTCGGCAGATTGAAGCGCCAGTTTTCGATGCCGTTGTTCCAGCTGGTCAGCGCGAACGCCATGTCGGCGCGCCCCTGGGCGTCGTTCTTGCGCGCCGACACGAACAGGCCGTCGATGCGCGGCGCCTCGTCGTCGTCGCGCCGGGTGCATTGCGCCTGCAGCGCCTGCGGCACCGATGCCACGCCGTCGGCGCCGGTCTTGCCGCGCCACAATTCCTTGCCGTAGCAGTCGGAGATGCGCACGTCGGCGCCGCCGACCGGCTTGCCGGTATCCAGCGCGGTCACCCACACCGCGCCGTTGGTGCGGCCGAGCTTGACGTGCACCGCCAGATTGGTCACCAGCGCGCTGGTACGTACATACATCGGCGCCGCCTCGCCCAAAAGCGCGCTGCCGAGCCGCTGCGAAGCCAGTTCCAGCACGTAATAGCCGGGCGCCGGCAACGGCACGCCGACCACCTCGAACGGCCGCATGCCGTCCCTGGCGTCGGTGGCGGCCGGCAGGTTGAGTTTCTTGACGCCGACCGCGCGCTCCAGCAGCGGCCGCGTGCGCGTCTGCACCAGTTTGCCGTCGTACTCGACGCTGCCCTCGTGGTATTGGTTGACGCGGGCGATCCAGTCGATGATGGCGGCGTCGCCTTCGACCTTCAGGCTGGCCAGCGTGCCGGGCGCGGCGCGGTTGTCGGGCGGATTGGCCTCGACGTGACGCAGGGTCAGCGGCAGCACCGGATCGGCGTTCAGTTCGAGGATGCCGAATGGCGCCGCCGCAAACTTGGCCAGCGGCGGATAGTCGGCGGTCTTCGACTTCAGCGGGAACATCGCGGCGTTGGCCAGCAGCCGGTCTTCGAGATCGCGGAAATTCTCCGGCAGCACCAGCGTCAGTTCGGCGTTGGCGGCGAACGGCGGCTTGAAGGTGACTGCATAGACGTTCTGATCGTGGTCGTCGGCGGCGAAATACGGCTTGCCGCTGCCGCCGGTGCCCTGCAGCACGATCGCCTCGGCCTGGGCGCGGCTGATCGGCGCACTGAACCTCAATTCGATCGGCAGCACCGGCGTGCAGGCGGCATTGGCGTTTTCACGCTGGCAGGAAAAGCTGGCAGTGAATTCCTCGCGCACCTCGAACCGGAACTGCTGGCGCTCGCGCAGCGCCACGCCGGACGGCGTCGCCACGCCCCGGTCCCACACCAGCCGCATCGCCGCGCCGGCCGGCAGCCGCTGCTGGCATTGCACAGTGGAGACGCGCTCCGGCTCGATGTCCTTGGCGAAATGTTTCAGCAGTTCGGTGCGCACCTCGCCGCCGATCAGCGTCACCGGAATCCGCTCGTGCACGCCGTCGGCTTCGCAATACACGTGGCCGCGCAGGCTGTCGTCGCTGGCGGCGCCGTTCTGCACCAGCACGAACACCTGCTCCTCGTTGATGCGCGCGCCGTTGTACGGGAAGGTATTCAGTACCATCGGGCCGCCGGTACTGAAGCGGAATGCAGTCTTGCCGCTGATCGCCGCGCCGGCCACGGTCCTGAAATCGGGCTTGAGCGTGAAGCCGCAACGGGTGGCGGGCGGCAGATCGCGCGCGAAGTCATAGACCCAGTTGCGCGCGTCGGCCCAGCGGCCGCTGCCGGCTTCGGCGCAATCGATGTCGAACGGCGCCGGCGCCTTCGGATCGCCGAAGCGCACCGCCGCCTCCGAAAAGGTGGCGCGCACCTGACGCACCTGCGCGACTTCGTTCTGCGGCGAAAAACTCTGGATGGTAGCGGCCGCCGCATCCCATGCGCACAACAGCATCAGTCCTGAAAACCATCCGAACTGCCAGGCGCGACGAATCCGTTTCATCGAGTTCTCCGAGAAAGAAATTGCCCGCGGCAGGCGGGCAAGACACGTTGCGCTATCGTAACACTTGATCAACTCTTGACAAGCGCCGCGTCGCGCGCGACCATCCTCCGTCATGTCCCGCGTTTCTTCCTTCTTCTCCGCCCTACCGCTGCTATCGCTGGCAGCGCGACTAGCGCTATCCGGCGCCCGCTGATCTCCGCTTCGCTGTAGTTCATCGTTGTTCCCGGCACCCTCCGCCGGATTCCAGTTCAGGCACCACCCAGGGCATCCATGCATTTCAAGTCGCTTCCGCTTTGCGTCATCCACGGCCAGACCTTCGGCCGGATGATCTTCGCGCGCGCGCTGGCGCTGCTACCGCTACCGATCGGTTGCCTGGCCTTGCGTTGAGTGGCCGCCAGGCAGCCGCCCCGGTGTTTGCGGCCACGCCTGCCCCCTCTCACTACGCAAGCAAAGGAATTGATGATGATGCGCAACCCCGCAAGCAAATACCGCCCGTTTCCGCCGATCCCGTTGAGTGAGCGCCGCTGGCCCGACCGCGTGCTGAGCGCGCCGCCGATCTGGATGAGCACCGATCTGCGCGACGGCAACCAGGCACTGATCGAACCGATGGACAGCGCCCGCAAGCTGCGCTTTTTCGAGATGCTGGTCGAAATCGGCCTGAAGGAAATCGAGGTCGGTTTCCCGTCGGCGTCGCAGACCGATTTCGATTTCGTGCGGATCCTGATCGAAGAAGACCGCATTCCGCCGGATGTCACCATCATCGTGCTGACACAAGCTCGTGAAGACCTGATCCGCCGCACCGTCGATGCCGCCGACGGCGCCCGGCGCGCGGTGGTGCATCTGTACAACCCGATCGCGCCGGCCTGGCGCCGCATCGTGTTCGACATGACGCGCGAGCAGATCAAGGACATCGCGCTGGCCGGCACCCGCCTGATCAAGCAACTGACCGACGCCCGCCCGCATACCGCCTGGGGCTACGAATATTCGCCGGAAACCTTCAGCATGGCCGAACTGGATTTCGCGCTGGAAATCTGCGACGCCGTCACCGATGCCTGGCAGGCAACAGCAGAGCGCAAGATCATCCTGAACCTGCCGACCACGGTCGAAGCCAGCACGCCGAACGTGTTCGCCGACCAGGTCGAATGGATGCACCGCCACCTGCGGCGGCGCGAGGCGATCGTGCTGTCGGTGCATCCGCACAACGACCGCGGCACCGGCGTGGCCGCCGCCGAACTGGCGATGATGGCCGGCGCCGAGCGCGTCGAGGGCTGCCTGTTCGGCAACGGCGAGCGCACCGGCAACGTCGACCTGGTGACGCTGGCGCTGAACCTGTACACGCAGGGCGTCGATCCCGGCCTGGATTTTTCCGACATCGACGCGGTACGCCAGTGCGTCGAGGAATGCAACCAGTTGCCGGTGCATCCGCGCCATCCCTATGTCGGCGATCTGGTGTTCACCGCCTTTTCCGGTTCGCACCAGGATGCGATCAAGAAGGGTTTTGCGCAGCAGAAGCCGGACACGTTCTGGGAAGTGCCCTACCTGCCGATCGACCCGGCCGACCTCGGCCGCAGCTACGATGCGGTGATCCGCGTCAACAGCCAGTCCGGCAAGGGCGGCATGGCCTATCTGCTGGAACAGGAGTACGGACTGGCGCTGCCGCGCCGGCTGCAGATCGAATTCAGCCGCGCGGTGCAGCAGGCCGCCGACGACAGCGGCGGCGAGATCAGCGGCGCCGCGATCCACGCGCTGTTTTCCGCCGAATACCTGAAACGGCAGGCGCCGTGGACCTATCGCGGCCACCGTCTGCAGGATGGCGGCGGCGCCGGGCGCACCGTCGGGATCGAGATCGACATCGATTGCGATGGCCGGACGCTGACCCGGCGTGGACGCGGCAACGGCCCGGTCGATGCCTTCGTCGATGCGCTCGGGCTGAACCTGAAGCTGATGGATTTCCACGAACATGCGATCGGCGCCGGCGCCCATGCGCAGGCCGCCTGCTACGTCGAACTGCGGCAGGATGACGGCCCGACCGTGTTCGGCGCCGGCATCGACGCCAGCATCCTGAGCGCCTCGTTCAAGGCCGTGCTGAGCGCCGTCAACCGCGAACACGCGCGCCGGCAAGGCCGGCGGCCGGCCGCGCTGGCGGCATAAGCGGGGCGGGAAACCCTGGTGGAAAAACGCTGGCGGGCGCGCTCAAGAATCGCCTCGGCCAGCGCCGCAACAGATATACTCCCCATCATGGCATCCTGTCACGCACACCAGATTTCATAAATTTTAATATACTCCCCCATTCACCGGAATGGGCAGGAGACTGGCAGCCGCCGACGGGCAAGGTGCGGCGGCATGCCGCTATGCCGGGATCAGCTCGTGAGCTTCGTGCGGCAAGCCCCACTTCGGATCGTAATCGACCCGCGCCAGATACAGTCCGTCCGGCATGAAGGTCGGCGCCGCCAGTTCGCGCCGGCGCTGGCCGAGGATGTCGCCGATCCACTCCGGCCGCCGGCGGCCGCTGCCGACGAACACCAGCGAACCGACGATGTTGCGCACCATGTGATGCAGGAAGGCATTGGCGCGCAGCGTGAAAACGATGCGGCTGCCGTGCCGCGCGATCGTCAGTTCGCGCAGCGTGCGCACCGGCGAGCGCGCCTGACATTCGGCCGCGCGGAACGCGGAAAAATCGTGAGTGCCGAGCAGCAGATTGGCCGCCGTCTGCATCGCCGCGACATCGAGCGGCCGGAACACCCAGCCGGCGCGCCCGGCCAGCAGCGGCGAGCGCACCGGATCGTTGTGCAGCAGGTAGCGGTAGGTCCGGTCCAGCGCGGAAAACCGCGCATGAAACCCCTGCCCGGCCGGATCGGCATCCAGCGCCGGCGCGGGCGCGGCCTCCAGTTCACGCGCCCAGCGCACCGCGATCGACGGCGGCAGGAAGGCATTGACGCCACGCACCCAGGAAAACCGGTCGCGGACGACCTCCGTATCGAAATGCACCACCTGCTCCAGCGCATGCACACCACGATCGGTACGGCCGGCACAGATGGTCGCCAGCGGCACCCGCGCGAACTGGGACAGCGCCGCTTCCAGCCGGTCCTGCACCGTGTGGCCGTCCGGCTGGGTCTGCCAGCCATGCCACGGAGCGCCATCGTATTGCAGGCCAAGAACGATGCGTTTCAAAACGGTTCCATTGCGTTCGGGTTGGCGGAAGCGGTAACCGACGCGGAGCGCGCGCCGACGCTTCCAAAAACAAGGCGGGCGTCGGCCTGCGCCGCGCCCGCCTTCTGTTGCGCTGTGACTTTGCTCGCGGCGGCGCCAGCGCCGCGCGATCCCCTCAGGCCAGTTCGGCCAGCAGCGAGCGGGCCTTTTCCGCCTGCTGCTGGGAACCGTTCCTGACCACTTCGTCCAGCAGTTCGCGCGCGCCTTCCTTGTCGCCGATTTCGCGATAGGCCAGGGCCAGATCGAGTTTGGTGGACATTTCGGCGCTGTACGGATCGGCGCCATCTTCGGCCGGCCCGCCCAGATCGAGATCAATGCCCTCCAGATCGAGATCGAGCGGCGGCGCGACCGGCGCCGGCGGTGCCGGTTCGGCGGCAGCCGGCGCTTGCGCCACGGCTTCCAGCGGAGCCGCTTCGGCAGCTGGCAACGGCTCCGGCTCGAGTGCCGGTTCTTCCGGATGTGCCGTTGCCGCTTCGGCGGCGGCAGTCGGTGCCGCCGCCGGGGTGAGATCGAAATCGAGCGTACCGAAATCCAGTGCCGGCGCGGCCGCTTCAGGCGAAGCCGGCGTCTCGGCGGCCGGCTTCCCGTCGCGCTCCGACGAATCCGGCGCCGGCTCGTCGCGGGCGGGCTGATCCTGGGCTGGCGCGATCTGGCTGCCGAAGTCGCCGAGGTCGAAATCCAGATCGGCGACTTCATTCGTCGCCGGCTTCGGCGCAGCTTCGGCAGCCGGCGCCGCTTGATCTTCCGGCAACGGCAACGTGACTTCATCGAGCGCCGGCATGTCGTCCGGCGGCGTGGTATCGACGCTGTCGCTGGTGCGGATGATCGAATGCGGCTGGGTGGTGGCCAGCAGCGCGTCGAGGTCCAGTTCTTCCAGCGGTTCGGTCGGCGCGGCGATCGCCGCCTGCGCCGCCGCGGCTTCGCCCGGCTTGCCGCCGGCGTACATCGGGTTGGCCGGATCGACGGTCAGGCCCAGCGTGGCGGCTTGCACCCAATCGTCGCCACTGCCCTTGGTCATCGCGTACATTTCGCTGGCCAGCAGTTCGAAGGCGCGCGCATCCTTGCGGCCGGCGTAAATTTCCAGCAGTTTCAGGCGCACCGGATGACGTTCCGGCTGCGTGCGCAGCGCTTCCTTCAGGATTTCCTCGGCCTGCGCGTCACGCCCGTAGGCGATGTAGACATCGGCTTCGGCGACCGGATCGACTTCGTTGGTATCCAGCTGGCTGGCCGACGGCGTGAAACTGGAATTGAACACGCTGTTGTTGGTATCGACGCTCTGGCCGCCGGTCGAGCCGAACAGCGAATTCGCCTTCAGGCTGGAATCGGCCATGATGCTGTCGGTAAACGGCTTCTGCTTTTTGCGCCGACGCGAGTTGTAGATACCGAAGGCGCCGAGCGCCACCAGCAACAGGCCGGCACCCGGCAGCAGCAGCGGGTTTTCGGTCAAGCTGTCGAAGAAGCCGGGTTCCGGCACCGGTGGCGGCGGCGGGCGCTTGACCGGCTTGGCGGGCTTGGCCGGCTTCGGGCTTTCGGCGGCCGGCGTGGCGCCGGCTTCCGGCTTCGCGACTTCGGCCTTGGCTGCGGCATCGTCAGAAGCGCCGGCTGCCGGTTTGGCGTCGGCTTCCGGCTTGGCGTCGGCTGCGGTGTCGGACTTGGCATCCGGCTTGGCGTCGGCCGACGCTTCCGGCTTGGCGGTCGCTGCGGCGGCTGCGGCAGCTGCCTCGGCGCCGCTGGCCTGCTGCTGACCGGCAAGACTGCCGTTCTTGATTTCCAGCAGCTTCTGCAGATCGGCGAGGTTCTTTTCGAGTTCGCGGATACGCGCGTTGGCGTCGTTCAGCGCCTTGTCCTTGGCGATCAGTTCTTCGGCACCGGCGGTGCCGGTGGCGCCAACCCCGCCATTGGCATTGGCCCGCGACAGCTTCAGGCGATCCTGCCCCTCGGCGCCGGCCCCGGCCGGTTCCTCGACGGTGCTGGTAATGCGGCCGGCCGCGCTCTGGCGCGCTTCCGCCGCCGGCTTGGCGGCACTGGCGGCGGCCTGCGCGGCCAGGCGGCTGCGGTATTCGTTGAAATCGCGGGTCTGGGCAACCACGATGCCATGCGCTTCCGCCGGCGCCACGCTGTGCGCGGTCTGGGCGTCGGGTACCGTCAGCACCTGGCCGGCGCGCAGCCGGTTCATGTTCTTGTCGATGAAGGCGTCCGGGTTGGCGCGGTACAGCGCCACCAGCATCTGGTCCAGCGCCACGCCGGCCGGCTTGACCCGGTTGGCGATGGCGGCCAGCGAATCGCCCCTCTTCACTTCATAGTCGCGCGGGCGCTCACGCCCGGCCGCGGCGGCCGCCGGCCGCGCCGACGGTGCCACCGTTCCGCTCGCCGACCGGCTGGCAGTCACTGCCGGCGTCGGCACGCTGACCGGCTGGGCCACCTGCGGCGCCTGCGTCATGCGCAGATCGGCAGGATCGAGCAGGAAGGTGTATTCACGCACCAGGCGCGAATTGCCGCTGGAGAGTTCCAGCAGCATGTCGATGAAAGGCTCGTTGATCGGCTGGGCGGAACTGACCTTGATGACCGAGCCGCCGCCGCGCTGTTCGACCGCGAAACGCAGCGACATCAGCGCCGGATTGAAGTCGATGTTGGCTTGCTGGAAGGCCGCCGGTGAAGCCAGCCTGGCGTTCAGCGCGCCGTCATCGCCACCGGCCGAAGTCACTTCGATCTCGGCACGCAGGGGTTGGCCGAGGGCGGACAGTACCGTCAGCTTGCCAAGCCCGGCGGCATCGGCACCGGACATGAGCACCAGCGCCGATGCCACGGCGGCGGAAAGCTGTTTCAGATGACGGCCGATTCGCCGGGAGGGATTCTTTGAATGCATGTTGAATGGCATAGATAGGCATTCCCGACGATGCCGGCGGCACCGACGCCTCCTCTATTTATCGTTGTGACAGGAACTTTCAAAATATCATCAGGAACTTAGCCACGCAAGCGCAACGATCTTCTCAACAGATGTAAAACTCGCCAGCACGACCCGAGACGGGCCTGGCTGGCGAGTTTGCGTTGCAAATTGGCAACGAAAAGCCGTTGAGTATCCGCGTTGTGCCGCGCCTCAGTGCTCCAGCACGATGCGCAACATGCGGCGCAGCGGTTCGGCGGCGCCCCACAACAGCTGGTCGCCGACCGTGAACGCCGACAGATAGTCGTTGCCCATCTGCATCTTGCGCAGGCGCCCGACCGGAATCATCAGCGTGCCGGTGACGGCGGCCGGGGTCAGGTCGCGCATCGAGGCTTCGCGGTTGTTCGGCACCACCTTGGCCCACTGGTTATTCGAGGCCAGCATGTCGCTGATTTCATCCAGCGGCACGTCCTTCTTCAGCTTGATGGTCAGCGCCTGCGAGTGGCAGCGCATCGCGCCGACGCGCACGCACAGGCCGTCGACGGCGATCGCTGCCGGCGCCGAGGCGCCGAAGGCTTCGCCACGGCCGAGAATCTTGTTGGTTTCGGCACCGGCCTTCCATTCCTCGCGCGAGACGCCGTTGCCGAGATCCTTGTCGATCCACGGGATCAGGTTGCCGGCCAGCGGCACGCCGAACTGCCGGGTTTCATCGGCCGAAAAACTGTGCTGCTTGGCCAGCACCTTGCGGTCGATTTCCAGGATCGCCGAGGCCGGATCGTCCAGCAAACCCTTGACTTCGGCGTTGATGCTGCCGAACTGGGTCAGCAGTTCGCGCATGTGCTGGGCGCCGCCGCCGGACGCCGCCTGGTAGGTCATCGAGGTCATCCATTCGACCAGATCGTGCTGGAACAGGCCGGACAGCCCCATCAGCATGCACGACACCGTGCAGTTGCCGCCGATGTAGTTCTTGACGCCACGCTTCAGCGCATCCTTGATCACGTTCAGGTTGACCGGATCGAGCACGATGATGGCGTCGTCCTTCATGCGCAGCGTCGAGGCGGCATCGATCCAGTAGCCGTTCCAGCCGGCGGCGCGCAGCTTCGGGAAGATTTCGGTGGTGTAGTCGCCGCCCTGGCAGCTGATGACGATGTCGCACTTCTTCAGCGCTTCGACGTCGTTGCCGTCCTGCAGCGTGGTTTCGTTGCGGGCGTCGGCCGGGGCCTTGCCACCGGCGTTCGAGGTCGAGAAAAACACCGGCTCGATTTCGGCGAAATCGCCCTCCTCGCGCATGCGCTGCATCAGGACCGAACCGACCATGCCGCGCCAACCTACCAGACCAACCAGCTTCATCATGCTTCCTTCAATAATGGAAAACCGCTACCTGACAACCCGGAACACCGTCACACCATCGTCGATTGCCTCGGGGGAAACCATATACTCCCCAAGCATACCGGCTGTCACGGGCGCCATTCCTCAGTTTTTAATGCATACTCCCCGATATCTCTAGCCGAGCGCTTTCAGCACGGCCGCGCCCATGTCGCGCGTGCCGACCCGGGTGGTGCCTTCCTCGTAAATGTCTGGAGTACGCAGACCCTGCGCCAGCACCGACTTGACCGCCGCTTCGATGCGGTCGGCCTGCTCCGGCTTGTTCAGCGAATAGCGCAGCATCATCGCCGCCGACAGGATGGTCGCCAGCGGATTGGCGACGCCCTTGCCGGCGATGTCCGGCGCCGAACCGTGCGACGGTTCATACAGCCCCTTGTTGTTGGCGTCCAGCGACGCCGACGGCAACATGCCGATCGAGCCGGTCAGCATCGCCGCCGCGTCCGACAGGATGTCGCCGAACATGTTGCCGGTGACGATCACGTCGAACTTCTTCGGCGCCCGCACCAGCTGCATCGCGGCATTGTCGACGTACATGTGATCGAGTTCGACGTCCGGATATTCCTTGTGCACGTCGGTGACGATGTCTTTCCAGAACTGGAAGGTTTCCAGCACGTTGGCCTTGTCCACCGAAGTCAGGCGCTTGCCGCGCTTTTGCGCCGCCTGGAAGGCGACGTGGGCGATGCGGCGGATTTCCGGCTCGGCATAGCGCATCGTGTCGAAACCTTCGCGCGTGCCCTTGAACGGGCCGTCCGGACATTCGCGCACGCCGCGCGGCTGGCCGAAATAGATGTCACCGGTCAGTTCGCGGATGATCAGGATGTCCAGACCGGACACCACTTCCGGCTTCAGCGTCGAGGCGCCGGCCAGTTCCGGATACAGGATCGCCGGGCGCAGGTTGGCGAACAAGTTCAAGTTCTTGCGCAAGCCGAGGATCGCCTGCTCGGGCCGCAGCGCGCGCTCCAGGCTGTCGTACTTCCAGTCGCCGACCGCGCCGAACAGCACCGCGTCGGCCTCCAGCGCCAGCTTCAGCGTCGCCTCCGGCAGCGGATGACCGTGCGCCGCATAGCCGGCGCCGCCGACCGGCGCGGTTTCCATCTCGAAGTTTTCACCGAGCGCGTTCAGCACGGCCACGGCCTGCTCGATGATTTCAGGACCGATGCCGTCTCCCGGCAGAATTGCGATTTTCATTGGATGCGTATCGTTGGAGTTTGAAAATTTTCCGTTGTTCCAGCATGGAACGGTGGCCGCAGCGGCATTGCGGATAGTGGTTACTGGTGAACGACGCTGGATTCCGGCTTGCGCCGGAATGACGCCTGGTTGGGACAGACTACCGCTGCGCTCAACCACGTCCACAAACTTGAAACTTGTCGTTCCGGCGCAGGCGGGAATGCATGCATTCCCCCCAGTGTCGTTCGTGGTTGCTCAACCAGTCCTTCTACGGGAGCTAGCCTTGCGCGACCGTTCTTTCTGATTTGTTGGGGACAGAGTCATTCGCCGCGCTGCGGCGGCTCATAAACTCTGTCCCACAATTAAAAAAATACTCTGCCCCGCCATCTCTCGATTCTGTCGTTCCGGCGCAGGCCGGAACCCAGTGTCGTTTTGTGGCCGCTCGACGCAGCTTTCTGCGGGAGCTAGCCTTACCCGACCGTTCTTTCTGATTTGTTGGGGACAGAGTAATTCGCCGCGCTGCGGCGGCTCATAAACTCTGTCCCTCAATGAACTAAATAGTATTCTCCAACCACGGATACTGCGCCAGATGCCGCTCCTCGAACGCACGGATCTTGTCCGCCTGGCGCAGCGTCAGGCCGATGTCGTCGAAGCCGTTCAGCAGGCAGTATTTGCGGAATTCCCCGATCTCGAACGGATAGCTGAAGCTGCCGTTGGCGCTGGTGACGGTCTGCTTTTCCAGGTCGATCACCAGCCGGAAGCCGGGAAAAGCCTTCACTTCGTCGAACAGGTGGTCGATCTGCGGCTCGGCCAGCACGATCGGCAGCAGGCCGTTCTTGTAGCAGTTGTTGAAGAAGATGTCGGCGAAGCTCGGCGCGATCACCGCCTGAAAGCCATATTGCTGCAAGGCCCACGGCGCATGTTCGCGCGACGAGCCGCAACCGAAATTCTTGCGCGCCAGCAAAATCGAGGCACCCTGATAACGCGGCTGGTTCAGCACGAAATCCGGGTTCAGCGGACGCTTGCCGTTGTCCATGCCCGGCTCGCCGTGGTCCAGATAGCGCCATTCGTCGAACAGATTGGGGCCGAAACCGGTACGGCGGATCGACTTCAGGAATTGCTTCGGAATGATGGCGTCGGTATCGACGTTGGCGCGATCCAGCGGCACCACCAGTCCATCGTGTACGGTAAATTTTTCCATGGTTTCCATTCAGGCGCCGGCCGCGCGGGCCGGCGCCGAAACTTGCTTGCTTCTGCTTACTTCTTGGCGGCGTTTTCGACCGCGGAACCAGCCTTCTGCACGTCCTTGCCGACGCCCTGCACGGTATTGCAGGCATTCAGGACCGCCATCGCGAACATCAGAACCAGCAGCTTTTTCATGTTTTTCTCCCCAAGGAACAATCAGCGCAAAGCGCGCACATCGACGAAATGTCCAGCGATTCCGGCTGCCGCCGCCATCGCCGGACTGACCAGATGGGTACGGCCGCCGGCGCCCTGGCGTCCCTCGAAATTGCGGTTCGAGGTCGAGGCGCAGCGTTCGCCCGGCTCCAGCCGGTCGGCGTTCATCGCCAGGCACATCGAGCAGCCCGGCTCGCGCCATTCGAAACCGGCGTCGCGGAAAATCTTGTCCAGTCCTTCGCGCTCGGCCTGCTCCTTGACCAGACCGGAACCCGGCACCACCATCGCCAGCCTGACGTTGGAGGCACGCTGGCGGCCGCGCACCACGGCGGCGGCGGCGCGCAGATCCTCGATGCGCGAATTGGTACAGGAGCCGATGAATACCTTGTCGATGCGGATTTCCGAGATCGGCGTGTTCGGCTTCAGCGCCATGTAATTCAGCGCGCGCTCCATGCCCTCGCGCTTGACCGCGTCCTTTTCCTTGTCCGGATCGGGCACGCGGCCATCGACCGGCACCACCATTTCCGGCGAGGTGCCCCAGGTCACCTGCGGGCGGATTTCGGCGGCGTTCAGCGTCACCACCATGTCGAACTTGGCGCCCGGATCGGAATGCAGCGTGCGCCAGTAAGTCAGCGCCCGGTCCCAGTGCGGCCCGACCGGCGAAAACGGCCGGCCCTTGATGTAGTTGATGGTGGTGTCGTCCACCGCGACCATGCCGGCGCGCGCGCCCGCTTCGATCGCCATGTTGCACACCGTCATGCGGCCTTCCATCGACAGCGCGCGGATCGCGCTGCCGGCGAATTCGATCGCATAGCCGGTACCGCCGGCGGTACCAATCTTGCCGATCACCGCCAGCACGATGTCCTTGGCGGTGACGCCGGCCGGAATCGCGCCATCGACCTGCACCAGCATGGTCCGGGATTTCTTCGCCAGCAGCGTCTGCGTTGCCAGCACGTGCTCAACTTCGGAAGTGCCGATGCCGTGCGCCAGGCAGGCGAAGGCGCCATGCGTCGAGGTGTGCGAATCACCGCACACCACGGTCATGCCGGGCAGCGTCGCGCCCTGCTCCGGGCCGATCACGTGAACGATGCCCTGACGCTTGTCGTTCATGTTGAAATAGGTCAGGCCGTATTCCTTGGCGTTGGCGTCCAGGGTTTCGACCTGCAGCCGCGATACCGGATCGGCGATGCCGTGGGCGCGGTCGGTGGTCGGCACGTTGTGGTCGGCCACCACCAGATTGGCGGCGCGGCTCCACGGCTTGCGGCCAGCCAGCTTCAGCCCTTCGAAGGCCTGCGGGCTGGTGACTTCATGCAGTAAATGACGGTCGATGTAGAGAATCGCGGTGCCGTCTTCCTCGCTGTGCACCACGTGCGCATCCCAGAGTTTTTCGTATAAGGTCTTCAACATGATCGATGGCGCGCCTGCGCCCTGGACTTCAAGGTGGATTTTGATTATGCCATATTTGTGCATCGCAAAAGGGGCGCCTGCCCCTCTGCGGCGGCGGCGGTTTCAGCGCGTCTTGCGCGCCTGCTCGTAGAGCGGCAGCACGCGCTGCGAATAGGCGCCGAGATCGACCATCCGCTCCTCGCGCGACGGATGAGTGGACAGGAACTTCATCGGTTCGCTGCCGCCGGCCTGTCCCATCTTCTGCCACAGCGTGACGGCGGCACGCGGATCGTAGCCGGCGCGCGCCGCCAGTTCGACGCCGATGCGGTCGGCCTCGGTTTCATGGGCGCGCGAATTCGGCAGGCCGACCAGGCCCATGTAGGCATACTGCGCACCCTGCTGGCCGAGATCGCCGATGCCGAAAATCGCCGAACCGATCGAGATCAGGCTGCCGGCCACCATCTGCTCGGAGGCCCGCTCACGCGCATGCTCGCGCAGCGCATGGGCGATTTCGTGGCCCATCACCGCCGCCAGTTCGTCGTCGGACAGCTTGAGTTTTTCCAGGATGCCGGTATAGACGGCGATCTTGCCGCCCGGCATGCACCAGGCATTGACCTCGGACGAGGTAATCACGTTGATTTCCCACTTCCACTGGCGCGCATCGGGCCGGAACGCGCCGGTCTGGGCGATCAGCCGGTCGGCCACCGCGCGCACCCGCTTCAACTGCGCCGGGTCGCGGTTCAGCGTGCCCTTCTGGCGCTCGGCCGCCAGCACCTGCGCGTATTCCTGGGTGGCGCTCTGATCGATCTGCTGCGCCGACACCGCCATCCGCTGCTCGCGATCGATGCCGACCGCGCCGCCCTGCGTGGTCTGCACGGTCTGGCAGGACGCCAGCGCCAGCACGGTCACCAGCAGCGCCGCCTGCTTCAGAACCACCGTGATGCCTCGTTTCATTCGGACCTCCCGCGTATCGTCGCCGCGCCGTCAGGAAGCGCGGCCGATCGCCGGCGTCGCCACCCGCACGTCGCCGCACTGGGCACGATGGCGCAGCGCGTGATCGATCAGCACCAGCGCCAGCACCGCCTCGGCGATCGGCGTGGCACGGATGCCGACGCACGGGTCATGGCGGCCGAAGGTTTCGACCATCGCCGGCGCACCGGCCTTGTCGATCGAGCGGCGCGGCGTGCGGATGCTGGAAGTCGGCTTGATCGCCAGCGACACGGTGATGTCCTGCCCGGTCGAGATGCCGCCCAGCACGCCGCCGGCATGGTTCGACGCGAAACCTTCCGGCGTCAGCTCGTCGCCATGCTCGGAGCCCTTTTGCGCGATCGAGCGGAAGCCGGCGCCGATCTCGACGCCCTTGACCGCGTTGATGCCCATCATCGCGTGCGCGATGTCGGCGTCCAGCCGGTCGTAGATCGGTTCGCCCCAGCCGGGCGGGACGTTTTCCGCCACCACCTCGATACGCGCCCCGCAGGAATCGCCGGCGCGGCGCAATTCATCCATATAGGCTTCCAGCTGCGCAATCATGCTGGCGTTGGCGGCGAAGAACGGATTGTCCGGCACGTGCTGCCAGCCCTCGAACGGAATCGCCAGTTCGCCCAGCTGGCTCATGCAGGCGCGGAAGCCGATGCCGTGCCGCTCGCGCAGCCATTTGCGGGCAATCGCGCCGGCGCCGACCAGTGGCGCGGTCAGGCGCGCCGACGAGCGGCCGCCGCCACGCGGATCGCGGATGCCGTATTTCTGCCAATAGGTATAGTCGGCGTGGCCGGGGCGGAAAGTTTCGGCGATGTTGCCGTAGTCCTTGCTGCGCTGGTCTTCGTTGCGGATCAGCAGCGCGATCGGCGTGCCGGTGGTCTTGCCCTCATGGACGCCGGAAAGGATTTCGACCCGGTCCGGCTCCTGCCGCTGCGTCACGTGACGCGAGGTGCCGGGACGGCGGCGATCGAGTTCCGGCTGGATGTCGGCGGCCGACAATTCCATGCCGGGCGGACAGCCATCGACCACGCAGCCGATGGCCGGGCCGTGGGATTCGCCGAAAGTGGTGACGGTAAAGAGTTTGCCTAAAGAATTTCCGGACATGGATCAACGCGAACAGGGAAGAATCGGAGCGGATGACAGCTTGCCAACCGAGCGCCGATTCTACCAGTCCGGCCGGCGCGCGCCTTGCCTGGCCGGCATCGCCGCCGCCACCGGAAGCCGGCCGCCCGGCGCGGACTTGATATCACGACCGGTCGTCAGGACAGGCGCCGGCTGCTCGGATTCTGATGCGGAATCGGCTCCTGGTGCGGAGTCGGGTCACGCTGCGGTATCTCGGCCGGTACCGGATCGCCCTCGTATGGCTGGTCGTCCGGCGCGGGCATGGGTGCCTTGTGCATGGAGCCTCCTGGAACGGGTGCGGAAAAATGGCGCGGGCGAAAACACCGCGCCATTGCAATGGGATAGGCGGCGCGACGGATAGTTCGAGCAGGCGATGGGCAAAAAAAACCCGCTGACCTTGCGGTAGCGGGTTAAATCCAATTCTTGGAGGAATCGGAGGAGACAGGCGTACTTTATCGCAGCGCAGCATATCCGGCCAATTGATAGCAAGGATACGAGTTATTGATTTTAAAAATAACGCCAGCGAACCCGCGCTCCCTCGCCTTTTCCGGCCTGATCCGGTTCCGTCATTTTCCTTGCGTCCGCGCCGGAAAGCGGAAACGGCACAGATGGTCGTTTCTGGCCATGCACTCCTGATGCTCGACCGTACTACCAGTGAAGCTGGCGGCCAGCGCCAGGTCGAAGCGGCAGATGTCCGGATTCTTCATCGCCAGATGGTGGAACACGCAATTGTCGGCATCGATGACCGGGTCGGCACCGGCCCGCGACGCCAGCGCATGCGCGCTGTAGCCGATTTCCTCCATGATCTCGGCCAGCTTGCCGACCTTTTCCTGCTGCGTGCGCAATTCCGGATATTGCGCACGCAACTGGATACCGACCGCGTTTCCCATCGCCTCCAGACGACCGCTCAGCTGCTCGCTACCGCCTTCCTGCAACAGCGATTCGACCAGTAGCTGGGCAAACCATGAATAGTGGCGCGGAAAGCATTCACGCCCCTTGTCGGTCAGCACGTACAACTGCTCGGGCCGGCCGCCGGTTGGACGGGTCGGCCCTTTTTGCAGCAGACCGTCGGTTTCCAGCGCAGCCAAGTGCTGGCGCACCGCGTTGCGGGTGATCGCAAGCTGCGCGGAAAGCGCGTCGGCGGTCATGCCTTCCTTGTTTTTCAGCAGCAGTTTCAGCAAATCCTTTTGCCGCGCGCCGAGTATGTCGAGCATGCCGGCTCCTTCCTTTCACGTCGCCTCGATCGGTATCGAGGACGGGACTTCACCTTGCAGAAGTTTATCCGAAAAAATCAAATTCAATACTTTAAACATATTTAACTGTACAAATTAAATAAAGTTGTCTACTCTCCATCCATACGGTCGCACGCCGCGCGCCCATCCGGCTTCGCGATCGCAGAACTGGGGCAGCGCCATCCCGCTGCGGCAAATCGCCCCGCGCGGCGACACGGGCGGCGACGACAACAACAAGGAGCACATCATGCAAGACCCCATGCAAGCCAACCTTCTGCTGAGGAACATTCCTTCCCGACGCCGCTTCCTGTACGCCGGCACGCTGTCGGCCGGCGCGCTGCTGCTGCTCGGCGGCCAGACCGCGCGCGCCGCCGGCAAGGAAGATGCCGGCAACGATGTCGGCATCCTGAATACCGCGCTCGGACTGGAACACGAAGGCATCAACGCCTACACGCTGGGCGCCAAGAGCGGCCTGCTGGAAAAGCCGGTGCTGGCGGTCGCCGTCAAGTTCCAGGACGACCACAAGGTGCACCGCGATCTGCTGATCGAGGCGATCCGCAAGCTGGGCGGCAAGCCTGTCGAGGAAAAGCCGCTGGACGCCTACGCCAGGGCGCTGCATGCTGACCAGTTGAAGAATCAGGCCGACGTGCTGAAGCTGGCGCAGCAACTGGAACTCGGCGCCACCAACGCCTACCTCGGCGTGATCCCGTCCTTCCGCGATCACGCGCTGGCCCAGGTATCGGCACGGCTGGCGGCGGACGAAGTGGCGCACTGGGCGGTACTGAACCGCGTGCTCGGCGAACCGCTGCCGAAGGCGATGCAGTTCGGCGCCTGAGCCCCGCGCATGGCCGGCCGCGCCGGCCGTGCACGCCCGCCACCTGGACTGGAGACGATCATGCGAACCCTGCTCTTTCTTTGCCTGGCGGCGGTCGCCGCCAGCGCCCTGGCCGGCGATCCGCGACGCGGCCTCGAACTGTATTCGTCGCGCTGCATCGGCTGCCATTCGATCGATGCCAACCGGGTCGGGCCGGCGCATCGCGGCGTGTTCGGACGCAAGGCCGGCAGCGTCGCCGGCTACGACTACAGCGCGGCGCTGAAAAACTCGACGGTGATCTGGAACGACGCCACGCTCGATGCCTGGCTGCGCAATCCGGAACAACTGATTCCGGGCCAGAAGATGGGCTATTCGGTACCCGATGCGCAAGACCGCGCCGACCTGATCACCTACCTGAAAAGCCAGAAATAACCCCTGGCATCATCCGCCTGCTCCTGCGACAGGACGGCGGATCGGACCGATAATGGTGCGACCGGACGCCGCCACGTTTGCCCCGCAGCGCTCTGGCCGATCCTGAAAGGAAATCCGATGCGCCTGTCCATCCTCTCCGATCTGCATCTTTCGGTCGCCGACATGGCCGCGCCGCAGCCCGATTGCGACGTCGTGATCCTGGCCGGCGACATCGCCCGGCCACCGCAGGCAGTCGCGTGGGCGCGGCAGTTCGCGCAGCCGGTGATCTACGTTGCCGGCAATCACGAGTATTACGGCGACAGCCTCGCCGGCACCCAAAAAAATCTGCGGGAATTGTGCGACGGCGCCGGCATCCATTTTCTGGAACAGGCGGAATGGCGGATGAATGGCGTGCGCTTTCTCGGCTGCACGCTCTGGAGCGATTTCCGCCTGCCGCCGACCGAAACGGAGCGCACCGAAGCGATGGCGCAGGCGGCGCAATTCATCCGCGATTTCAGCCGCATCCGGCAGGATGACGAACGCGGGGAGGTATTCACGCCGGACGCCTCGCGGGCGCTGTTCGATCGCAGCGTCGCCTGGCTGGAACAGCGCTTCGCCGAACCGTTCGCCGGACCGACGGTGGTGGTGACGCACCACGCGCCGGCGCGTGGCAGCATCCACCCGCGCTTTGCCGATTCGCCGGTCAACCCGGCCTTCGTTTCCGACCTCGCCCCGCAACTGCTGCGCTGGCAACCACGCCTGTGGATACACGGCCACGTCCACGACAGCTGCGACTACCGCATCGGCGCCACCCGCGTGCTCGGCAACCCGCGCGGCTATGCGCGCACCGGCACGCCGGAAAATCCGCTGTTCGATCCGCAACTGGTGGTCGAGGTTTGATGGCGGCAGGAAACGCCACCCGACATCGAGACGATCCATCGGCCAGGCATTCGCCGTGCGCCGCCCCACTCCCCGTTCCGGAACGCCATCAGATACCGCAAAGAAAGGGGGGAGTATGTCGATTTTTACAAGTTCTGGCGCCCGGTACAGGATGGCATCAAGGGGAGTATATGAAAACGCAGTGCCACCACGCTCTCGCCCGCGGCACCAGGCTCGGCCACATTGCATGTGCCTTCGGGCGAACTACACTGGAGGCATCTTCATCCCGTCCGGCCTGGCGCCAGGAGTGCCGGCCGGCATGACCACGGAGGATGTATGGAACTGCATATCGCATCGCATCACCGGGAGCACCGGCTGCCCGACTGGCCGGCGGCGGCGATCTCCGGCTTTCTGGCCGGCGCCGTGCTGATGGTGCTGGAACTGCTGTGGATGACCGCCAGCAATGCCGGACCGTGGGCCGTGCCGCACCGGATCGCCGGTATCGTGATGGGGCCGGAAGTACTGCAATCGAGTGCCTTCAGCTTGCCGGTGGTGGTGGCGGCGCTGGTGACGCATTACCTGCTCGGCATCGCCTTCGGCATGATCCTGGCGGCCATCGTCGCGCCGTTCCACCTCGACTCCAGCACCGGCATCGCCATACTGAGCGGTGCCGTTTTCGGGCTGGTGCTATACCTGTTCAACTTTTACGGCATCGAGCGCGCCTTCCCGTGGTTCGCCGACATGCGCGGCTGGAGCACGCTGGCGGCGCATCTGGCATTCGGCATCGTCGCCGCTGCCAGCTACCGGAAAATGGCAAGACCGCAAAACCGGCGTTGAATCCGCCGGCGACCCGCGTCAGGCGCGGAAATAGCGCCGCGCGCGGCCGCTGCCGGAATCCTTGACCGCGCCCGATCGCACCAGCGCCTTCAGCGCAAACGCCATGCGATTGCGCAGCTTGCCGACCTGGGCGCGGGTCGGAGTGAAACCCAGCCCGTTGACCGCGGCGGCCAGAATATCGGCACCGGACTTCGGCTGCTCGTCGATCAGGTTTTGCCAATAGTCGCCAGCCGTTGACGGCAACTGCCCGGCCTCCCCCGCCTCGGCACGGCGCCGCTTCGGCCCGCGCGTCTTGGCCGGCGCGCCGGCGGCCTTGCCATTGGCTTTCACGCCAGGCGCCACTTCGCCGGCGCTGGACAGCTGCGCCAATGCCTGCTCCAGCGAGCTCACGCGCTCCATGTAGTACGCAGCCCCTTTTTTTGCATGGGCAATTTCCGCTTCAATCGCCAGCCGTGCAGTACGCAAATTCGACATAGTGAACTCCTGATTGTTGGTATGTGAATTCTAGCCGCTCACTACATATCGTGCTGAACTCATTGATATAAAGAATCTGGAGTATGAGGCGGCGCTGGCGATATTCGACAACAGGAGTGTAATCAATTGATGAGATGAGATGCGATGCTGCCTCCCGAAAAACCGGAAGCCCCGAAGCGGGTGTCGGATTTGTTCCGGCGGAGAACGGGATTCGCCTGCATCCCGCAAGCCGCGCTCCGGCTTGCAAGCCAGACCCTTCGAATCCCCCGCGCACGCATGCGTGCTTCTCTCCAAAAAAAGAAAAGCCCCTTGCGGGGCTTGTTCTGGCGGAGAGAGGGGGATTCGCCTACATGCCGCAGGCCGCGGTCTGGCTTGCAAGCCAGCCCCTTCGAATCCCCCGCGCACGCATGCGTGCTTCTCTCCAAAAAAAGAAAAGCCCCTTGCGGGGCTTGTTCTGGCGGAGAGAGGGGGATTCGAACCCCCGATAGGCTATTAACCTATACACGCTTTCCAGGCGTGCGACTTAAACCACTCATCCATCTCTCCTGAATCGGTTCTTCGTTTTCACGAAGCCGGTGATTATAGCAAACATTTTTCCGGGGACGGTGGTTTCGGCCTGCGGGCGCCGCGTCCCGGCACTGCCGGAACGCGGCGCGGTTCTAGCGTGCCTGCTTCAGCTGTTCCAGGATGGCCGGGTTTTCCAGCGTCGACACGTCCTGGGTGATCTCCTGATTGCGCGCCAGGGTGCGCAGCAAGCGCCGCATGATCTTGCCGGAGCGCGTCTTCGGCAGGTTGTCGCCGAAGCGGATTTCCTTCGGCTTGGCGATCGGGCCGATTTCCTTGGCGACCCAGTTGCGCAGCTCCAGAGCGATCTGCCCCGCCTCGTCATCGGCCGGGCGGCTGCGCTTCAGGACCACGAAGGCGCAGATCGATTCACCGGTGGTGTCGTCCGGCTTGCCGACCACCGCGGCTTCCGCCACCAGCGGATTGGCGACCAGCGCCGATTCGATTTCCATCGTGCCCATGCGGTGGCCGGACACGTTCAGCACGTCGTCGATGCGGCCGGTGATGGTGAAATAGCCGGTCTTTTCGTTGCGTACCGCGCCGTCGCCGGCCAGATAGGCGCCGCCCAGTTCGGCCGGGAAGTAGTTTTTCTTGAAACGCTCCGGGTCGTTCCAGATGGTGCGGATCATCGACGGCCACGGGCGCTTGACTACCAGCATGCCCCCCTGGCCGTTCGGTACTTCGTGGCCGGCCTCGTCGACGACGGCGATCTGTATGCCGGGCAGCGGCAGCGTGCAGGAGCCGGGGACCATCGGCGTCGCGCCCGGCAGCGGGTTCATCATGTGACCGCCGGTTTCGGTCTGCCACCAGGTATCGACCACCGGGCAGCGCTCCTGGCCGACGTTCTTGTAATACCAGACCCAGGCTTCCGGATTGATCGGCTCGCCGACCGAACCGAGGATGCGCAGCGACGACAGGTCGTAGCTCTTCGGATGCACCTTGTCGTCGGCGGTGGCGGCCTTGATCAGCGAGCGGATCGCCGTCGGCGCGGTGTAGAACACGCTGCACTTGTGGCGCGCGATCATGTCCCAGAACCGGCCGGCGTTCGGATACACCGGCACGCCCTCGAACACGATCTGGGTGGTGCCGACCGCCAGCGGCCCATAGCAGACGTAGCTGTGGCCGGTAACCCAGCCGATGTCGGCGGTACACCAGAAAACGTCGGTCGGCTTGATGTCGAACGACCAGCGCATGGTTTGCGCGGCCCACATCAGGAAGCCGCCGGAAGAATGCTGCACGCCCTTCGGCGTACCGGTCGAGCCGGAGGTGTACAGGATGAACAGCGGATGCTCGGCGCTGACCCATTCCGGCTCGCATTCGGCACTCTGGCCGGCGGCCAGTTCGTGCATCCACAGGTCGCGCCCGGCGACGACATTGATCTTGCTGCCGGTGCGCTGGTAGACGATGACGTTCTTCACCGTGTCGCAGCCGCCCATGTTGATCGCCTCGTCGACGATCGCCTTCAGCGCCAGCTGCTTGCCGCCGCGCACCTGTTCGTCGGCGGTGACCACCGCGACCGCGCCGGCGTCGATGATGCGCTCTTGCAGCGACTTGGCGGAAAAACCGCCGAACACCACCGAGTGGGTGGCGCCGATGCGCGCGCAGGCCTGCATCGCCACCACGCCCTCGACCGACATCGGCATGTAGATGACGACACGGTCGCCCTTCTTGATGCCGAGCGATTTCAGGCCGTTGGCGAAGCGGCAGACCTTGGCATGCAGTTCGCGGTAGGTGACCTTGGTGACCTTGGCGTCATCGGTTTCAAAAATGATCGCAACCTTGTCGGCATTGCCGTTCTGCAGGTTGACGTCGAGGCAGTTGTAGGAGACGTTCAGCAGCCCGTCCTCGAACCACTTGTAGAAAGGCGCGTTCGATTCATCCAGCACCTTGGTGAACGGACGGTGCCATTGCAGGTTCTTGCGCGCCAGGCCGGCCCAGAATCCTTCGTAGTCGCGCCGCGCCTCGTCGCACAGCGCCTGGTAAGCTTCCATGCCGGATATGCTGGCCTGCTGCACCAGCTGCGGCGGTGGGGAAAATACACGGGTTTCCTGCATCAGGGGTTCTGAATCAGCCATTGTCTCCGCTCCGAATCGATTGGTTGGTAATTAGTAGGAATAATCGGCATCCAACATAAGCATTTACACTTACTCAAGCCTTACATGGACGCCCGCCGGCAACAAGCCGGCCGAAAACCGCCGCTGTCGCGCTGCCATCGGCAAACAGGTATTGACATCTCGTCCTTAAAATACTAGCGCCCCCTCCCTGCGTCAAGAAAGCCCGATCGCGCGCCGCCCGGTGCCGCGTGTAAAATGCGGACGATCCGCGCGTTGCCTGCCGTCCACATCGCCCACAGGCGGACGCCCCGCTCGCGCACGCCTCATCCCCTTTTCTTTTTCGCCACATAACGCCATGACCGTCATCAAACAGGAAGACCTCGTCGAATCGGTAGCCGCCGCGCTGCAATACATCAGCTATTACCATCCGGTCGATTACATCCGCCACCTGGCGCGCGCCTACGAAAGCGAGCAAAGCCCGGCCGCCAAGGATGCGATCGCGCAGATCCTGACCAATTCGCGCATGTGCGCCGAAGGCCGGCGCCCGATCTGTCAGGATACCGGGATCGTCAACGTCTTCCTGAAGATCGGCATGGACGTGCGCTTCGAGGGCTTCACCGGCTCGATCATCGACGCCGTCAACGAAGGCGTGCGGCGCGGTTACCTGAATCCGGACAACACGCTGCGCGCGTCGATCGTGGCCGATCCGCTGTTCGAGCGCAAGAATACCCGCGACAACACGCCGGCGGTGGTCCACATGGAAGTGGTGCCGGGCAATACCGTCGACGTGCAGCTGGCCGCCAAGGGCGGTGGCTCCGAAAACAAGTCGAAGTTCGTGATGCTCAATCCTTCCGATTCGCTGGTCGATTGGGTCATGAAGACCGTGCCGACCATGGGCGCCGGCTGGTGCCCGCCCGGCATGCTCGGCATCGGCATCGGCGGCACCGCCGAAAAGGCGATGCTGATGGCCAAGGAATCGCTGATGGAAGACATCGACATGTACGAGCTGAAGCAGCGCGGCCCGCAAACCAAGCTGGAAGAACTACGCCTTGAACTGTACGAAAAGGTCAATGCGCTCGGCATCGGCGCCCAGGGGCTGGGCGGCCTGACCACCGTGCTCGACATCAAGATCCGCATGCACCCGACCCACGCCGCCTCCAAGCCGGTGGCGATGATCCCGAACTGCGCCGCCACCCGCCACGCGCACTTCGTGCTGGACGGCTCCGGCCCGGCCTACATCGATCCGCCGGCACTGACCGAATGGCCGGACGTGCACTGGGTGCCGGACACCCAGAAGTCCAGACGCGTCGATCTGGATACGCTGACGCAGGCCGAAGTGGCTTCCTGGAAACCGGGCCAGACCCTGCTGCTGAACGGCAAGATGCTGACTGGCCGCGACGCCGCCCACAAGCGCATCCAGGACATGCTGGCCAAGGGCGAAAAGCTGCCGGTGGATTTCACCAACCGCGTGATCTATTACGTCGGCCCGGTCGATCCGGTGCGCGATGAAGTGGTCGGTCCGGCCGGCCCCACCACCGCCACCCGCATGGACAAGTTCACTGACATGATGCTGGAAAAGACCGGCCTGATCGCGATGATCGGCAAGGCCGAGCGCGGCCCGGTCGCCATCGAATCGATCAAGAAGCACAAGTCGGCCTACCTGATGGCGGTCGGCGGCTCCGCCTATCTGGTATCAAAGGCGATCAAGAGCGCGCGCGTGGCCGGCTTTGAAGACCTCGGCATGGAAGCCATCTACGAGTTCGAGGTGCGCGACATGCCGGTCACGGTGGCGGTCGATGCCGAAGGCGTATCGGTGCACGAAACCGGTCCGAAGGAATGGCAGAAGCGGATCGCCATCGCCGCGCTGAACTAAGCGGCCAGCACCGCCAATCACCACGTCACACCGTTGAAAACCCCGGACATTCCGGCAGCGCCGATGGGGCCGCAAGGCGCCATCGGCGTTTTTGATTCCGGCATTGGCGGCCTGTCGGTGCTGCGCCATATCCGTGTGGCCCTGCCGGACGAAAACCTGCTGTATTTCGCCGATTCCGGCTTCGCCCCCTACGGCGACAAACCGGAAGCGCTGATCCTGGCGCGCTCGCTCGGCATCGCCGAGTTCCTGCTCAAGCGCGGTGCCAAAGCGCTGGTGGTGGCCTGCAATACCGCCACCGCCGTCGCCATCGCGCCGCTGCGCCAGCGCTATCCCGGCTTGCCGCTGATCGGCGTCGAACCCGCCCTGAAACCGGCGGCGCAGCTGACACACAGCCGCACGGTAGGCGTACTGGCCACCAGCGCCACGCTGGCCAGCGCCAAGTTCCGGCTGCTGCATCAGCGCATCGCTGCCGACACCGGCATCCGTTTCCTGCTGCAACCTTGCCCCAGACTGGCCGACCGAATTGAAAAGGGAGAATTGCGCTCCGCCGCGACCGCCGCCCTGATCGAGCGCTACGTGCTGCCGCTGCTCGATGACGGCGCCGACACGCTGGTTCTGGGCTGCACCCACTATCCGTTCGTGCGGCCCTTGATCGACGACTGCCTGCGCCGGCATGGCCGGCCGCCGGTGCCGATGCTGGATACCGGCGAGCCGGTGACCCGCCAGTTGACCACGCTGTTACGGCAAGGCGGCCTGCAGCGGGCGGCGGGAGCCGCCGGCTCGGTGGACGGCTTTGCCAGCGGCAGCACCGATGAACTGAGGGCGGCATTTGCCAACCTGCTGCAACTGGTGCCGCCGCAGGTGCGGATTGATGCAACCGGCGCGATGGAGATCGAGGAGCGTCTTTCGACCGGCCGGCACCATCCTCCACCGGGAACCGAAAAAGCAAAAAGCCCGGTCGCATGAACCGGGCTTTTTGTCTGGAACTCTTGGGGTGGCTGATGGGACTCGAACCCACGACGACAGGAATCACAATCCTGGACTCTACCAACTGAGCTACAGCCACCAATGGCAAGCGCGCAATTATACAAATTTTGCGCCGCTCTGGCAATCATCGCCGCGCGGGAAGCCGCCACTCTCCAGCCCGGATTGCAGCCGTTACACGGCCGGCTTGGGTGACAGCATCCGCTCGACATAGCGGGCGATCAGGTCCACCTCCAGATTCACGCGGTGGCCGGCACGCAGTTGCTTCAGCGTGGTGACTTCAGTGGTATGCGGGATCAGGTTGATCGAAAAGCGGCAGGCGTCTGCCATATCGGTGACGGCATTGACCGTCAGCGAGACGCCGTTGACCACGATCGATCCCTTGTACGCCAGGTATTTGCCCAGTTCGGCCGGTGCATCGATGACCAGTTCCATCGATTCGCCGACCGGCGCGAAACTGACTACCGTGCCGAGGCCGTCGACATGACCGGATACCAGATGGCCGCCCAGGCGGTCGGCCAGCGTCAGCGCCTTTTCCAGATTGACTTCCCCGGTGCCATCGAGACCGACCGTGCGGTTCAGGCTCTCGCGCGAGACATCGACGGTGAAACCGGCCTCTGTCTTGGCGACTACGGTCATGCAGGCACCGTTGAGCGCGATCGAATCTCCGAGCGCGACGTCGGCCAATGGCAGGCTGCCGGCATCGACGGTCAGGCGGACGCCGGCATCGCTGCCGCTGCCCAGGGGCTGGACTGCCGTGATCTTGCCGATCGCGGCGACGATTCCTGTAAACATGGTGAATCCGTGGGGTTAGATGAAGCGCGCAAGGATACGCAAATCCGCGCCGATCCGCTCGACCGCATGGAAGCGCAGGCGGGTGCCATCTTCGATCCGCGCCGGCGCTGGCAGTTCGAACATGCCGAAACCGGCACCCAGCAATTGCGGTGCCAGATACATCAGCAGTTCATCGACGCAGCCCTCGCGGATCAGCGAGCCATTCAGTTTGGCGCCCGCCTCCACATGCAATTCGTTGATGCCGCGCCGGCCGAGTTCCTGCATCAACAGCGGCAGATCGACCTTGCCGTGCGGATTGGGCAAATGAATGACTTCGGCGCCACGCTCGCGCAGCATCGCCTCCTTTTCGGCATCGCGCACGGCAGCCGCAACCCAGGTGTCGCCGCCGACCAGTACGCGCGCATTCGCTTCGATCGCCAGCCGACTGTCGACCACGATGCGGCGCGGCTGTCGGGTGGTTGCCACCGCGCGCACGGTCAGTTGCGGATCATCCTGTTTGACCGTGCCGATGCCGGACAGGATCGCGCAGGCGCGGGCGCGCCAGAGGTGGCCATCGTCGCGCGCCTGCTGCGAGGTGATCCACTGGCTTTGGCCATCCGGCAAGGCGGTCTTGCCATCCAGACTGGCGGCGGTCTTCATGCGTACCCACGGCTTGCCGCGCTGCATCCGCGAAAAAAAACCGATGTTCAATTCGCGCGCCTGTTCGGCCAGCGCCCCGCATTCGACCTCGATGCCGGCATCGCGCAGGCGTGCCAAGCCCTGGCCTGCCACCTGCGGATTGGGGTCTTCGACGGCGGCGACCACGCGCGCCACGCCGCTGCCGATCAGCGCATCGCAGCACGGCGGGGTGCGGCCGAAATGGCTGCACGGTTCCAGCGTCACGTAGGCGGTGGCTCCGCGCACCTGATGTCCGTTGGAGGCGGCATCGGCAAGCGCTTCGATCTCGGCATGATGGCCGCCAGGCGGCTGGGTCCAGCCTCGACCCAGCACCTGACCGTCCTTGACGATCAGGGCGCCAACCGCCGGGTTGGGAGTCGCGCTCCCGACCGCGCGGCCGGCGAGTTCGAGTGCTTGAGAAAGGTAGGCGAGGTCCTGATCGGAAATCATGAAAATATGCCGAAAGCCAAGGCCGGTAACTGGCGGCAACCAGGCAATGCCGCCGCCGGCGAAGCTGGCGAAATGCTAGCGCCCGCCCCAGCAATCAGTCGCGCTGGCGCTGCCGCTGACGCTTCGCTTGCCGGTTTCGTCGAGAGTGAACGTGCCGCATTTGTCTGCGGTCCCGGTCGGCGTCGCCACCAGTTCGAAACCGGTTGCGGTCGTTTTTCCCTGCGTCAGGCCGAGATTGTATTTGGCCGCGCCGGACCGCGGCGATTGCCCGAAGCCGGCCGCCTGCAGATCGGCGGTGGTAATTCCGACGTAGGTGTTGTTGATCGTATAGCTGCGCTGCAGCCAGTTGGCCGCTTCCAGCATGGTGGCGACCGCCTCGGCACGGTTGCTGCGCCGTATCGATTCAAGATAGCTCGGCGCCGCGACAGACGCCAGGATCGCGATGATGGCGACCGCCACCATCACTTCGATCAGCGTGAAGCCGTACGGTGCGCGGCACCGGGAACGGAATGAGCAATTTTTCATAAACACTCTATTTGAGGATCAGTTGATGCCAGGTACGGAACGGCTGCACCCCTGTTTTCAGGCCGATTTCCTGCGGACTGCCGCCATCCAGCCGGTTGCTCAGACCGACCCGCCGGCCGGGCCTGGTGCTGACCCAGGTCGGATTCGCCACGGTACCGGCAATCTCGACCGAACTGAGTCCGGTATAGGTCACGCCATTGACCGTGAATACGGTTTCGGTGACGGCACCACCGGTCAGATACCCGACTGCCATCAATTGCGATATGCCGCCGCCGGCGCACAAATCGCTGGTCGGCGCCAGCGTGGTGGCGATGATGAGCTGGTTGTCGATGACGGTCAAGTCGCCGATCACCCGCTCGCCGGCCAGTAGCGACAGATCGACGTACCAGCCACGCTTGGTATCCCAATCCACCAGATTGTTGCTCAGCTTGCGTCCGCCGGTGACACTGGTCAGTGTCTGCCTGACCAGCTGCGACCGCCCGGTCACCTTGCCGGCGGTCGGCTTGTCCCAGATACCGTAGATGCTCTGCACGTCGACATTCGCCTTGTCGTCGGTATCGACGAACTTGCCGGTGGCGACCGTGACCAGATACCCGCCCAGCGGATGGGCGGCGATCGCCGGACGCTTGACCATCGGTTGCACCTTGTTGTCGGCATTCACCGCCGAGAACAGATTAGTGGCCGTCCAGCTCGCTGAAGTGGTGCTGTCGAAATCGAATTTCCACAGATTCCCCTTCATGTCGCCGGCATAGGCACCGACCAGTTCACGCTGCGCGTTGAACAGCAGCGCCGGGGCCGACAGGCCGTTGCGGTTGGTGGTATCGACGCCGGTCAATTCGATGCTGCGAATCAACGCGCCGGTCGACAGATCCAGCACGTACAGCACCGCCTTGCCGCTGGCGCTGTCATAGCCGTTGCCAAAGATCGCCGCCCAGGTGCCGTTGCGCAGGCGCACTGCCGTCACCTGCCCCATCACCCGGCCCAGATCGGCCAGATCGCCGCTGCCCTTTTCCCACAACACCTTGCCGGGCGTAAGGCTGTCCGGATCGGTGACGTTGATCGCAAAGACGCCGGCGCCGCCGGCACCGACCGAGCCGAGCATGATGGTCTTCCAGCCGCCGCCCAGATAGGCGTCGCCTTCGGTCGCGGAGCCGTCGACATAATAATTGTGGCCATAGTCGGGACTGGACAAGCTGACCAGCGTCGGGTACAGCACGTTCGGCACGTAGGCGAATTTTTCGACACCGGTATTGGCATTGAAGGCGTGCAGCATGCCGTCGTTGGCGCCAACGTAGATCATCGGTGTGCGATTCGCCTTGTTGTTGACGAAGGTGGTGTAGGCGGAACCACCGCCGCTGGCGGTCGGCAGCACGCGATAGCCGAAGTCCGACTTCTTCACATACAACGGCGCCGAATTGACGATGTCGCCCAACTTGCTGGCGCGGTAGCGGTAGATGCCGGGGCCGCCACCGAATTCGGTCTCCTCATTGACTTTGACGCCACGCAGATAATCCAGCACATCGGACGAAGTCAGCGCCGTTTTCTGGTCGGCCGTCAGATTGTCCCAGACGAAATTGGTGCCGGTCCCGGTATCCGGGTTCCAGGTCGCGATATTGCGCGATGCCGGTGCTGGAACCAGATCGGCCGCATCCCACTGGATATCGCCCACCGCTCCCTCGGCATCCAGATCGTAGGCCCGCAGATGACCGATCCACTTGCCCGATTCGAAACTCGGCACATAAAAATAGCTGTCGCCATCCACCACACTGCCGGTGACCGCACCGGAAGCGCCGGCGCCCGCCTGGATCGAAATGTCCTTCAACACCGCGCTCAAGCCGGCCTGCAGCGCCACCGGGTTCTTGGCGCTGAAATAGCGGCCCTTGCCGACCACGGCCGCGTGCCACAAGTCATCAATCGCGGTCGGACTATCGGCCACCGCCTTCGGCCAACTGGTGGGATCGGTTTCCGAATAGGGAATGGTGCCATCGGCACCGAGACCGATCGTGAACGTGGTCATATGCTGCCAGGTGGCGGTATCGCGGTTGTTGGTCGGCCGGATATTGTTGCCGAGCCCCGGGCGCAGATCGGTCGTGTAGTAATGCTCGGCGATATCCGCCAGCGACGAACTGGTCGGAAAGCTGCCCGCCCCGCCGTTCCAGTAACCATCCGTTGACATGATGTGATAGCTGGGGCGGCAGCTGGTCAGGCTGGACGAGGCCGCGCTCTCGCGATATGGGTCGTTGTTCGTGTAATCGAATCTGGAAAGCGAACCGTCATACAGTTTGCCGACCCGGTCCATTTGCTCCCGCAGCGGTGTGCCGCCGTTCGGGTTGATTGCATACAGCTTGGTATAGAAATCCTGCTTTTGTCCGGTATCGAAATCACGAATCGTCAGCCAGCCGGCGTCATCACTGACCGAGGAGTTGCTGTTGGTCGATCCCGGTTTGTTGATCGCATTGAAGCCAACCCGGAACCTGGACGGGTTGACCGGAGTGACGATGGGATCGATAGGAGCAAACGCCAGACCGATCGAGGTCTTGGTCATCAGGATACGGGTGCGGTAGTAGCTGAACCAGTTGGCGAAATTCTGCAATTCCTGCGCATAGGTACAGGTCGGAGCGGTTCCGCAATCGGTACGGGAAGCGCTTTTCGGATAGGTTCTTCCGGGGAGGATATCGACCCGGAGATAGTTCGTATCGTTATCCTGACCACTGGTCCCGTTGGGCGATCCGGCTCCCCTCCAGGTGTAATAGAAAGCGTAGCGGGCGATTTCCTTGTCGTAGGTTTTCTGGTTTCTGCCGCTGCCGCTGGTCGTCACCCTTTCGTAACAACTCGCGAAATTGGTTGTCGCGGAAAAATTCGATGTACTGTAAAGAGGAAGCGTTACCGATAACGGAGTCGTGTCCTGGACGAAGCAGGTCTTGGTGAGATCGATCTTCGACGTCGTCCCGCCGGACGTAGGATAAGGGTCGATACGCGCATTAGAAGGAGCGCTGTCCCCCATGCTGACGCCTTTATAGTCAACACCTGGCGTATAGGTGGTTTCGGGGTTGTAATAAATCTGGTTGTACGTGCTGGAATAGAACGCACGCAGATTTTTACTGCTGTTGAATTGGGCAAGGGCATCGGCACCCGTTACCGTATCCCACAGCATACTGCCCGAATTATCGAGCGTGAACATGATGTTCGGCTTCGGCGGTTGCGCCAGAAACAGCGGCGTCTGCGCCACCGCCGCCATCGCCGCGCCAGCCTGCAGCAACAGCAGCCCACCCAGACAGCGCGGCAACAGCCAGCCTGTCCAACCGGATTTGCTTCGGATCATTCGGGCCATGACTCGTCCTCTACCAGTTTCGGCTCAATGGAACTCAATGGAATCTCAGATAGCTCTGCAGCAGCACGACCGCGTTTTCCGTGCCGCCGACACCGCGCGCGGTGATGCGATAGGCCTGCAGGCTTTCATCCTTTTTGATTTCGGTCGGGTCCAGTTCGAGGCTGTTGGCGACATCCTCGACCATGCAGCGCGGCTGCGCCGCCAGACCATCGTCGTTCGAAATCGGCACGGCCACCGAGACGGTGCTGCCATCGGCCCAGTTGGCCTCCACATCCCATAGATTCGGCGTCGCCGGCGCCTGACTGGTGGGAGTAGTCCCGCCAGTCGGGACTACCCCCTGCAAGGCGTTTTCGCAATAGCGCAGGCCCGCTTCGGCGGCCTGAAACGCCAGTTGCTGGTTGTGCAGATTGCCGGCCATCTTTTCTCCCAGCGTGACGTTACGAATCGCGGTGACGCCGAGAATCAGCATCATCACCAGGAAGATCAGCACCACCGGCAAGGCCACCCCGGCTTCAGCTCCGGCAGACTGGCGCGACATGTCGATTGCTTGCTTCATTGCGGGGCCTTTCAGTAAACCAGGCTGGGGCCGGTGTTGTTGCGCAGCGCAAACACCTTCGTGTAAGCGCGGCGCAGCCTGCCGTCGCTGCCGGTTTGCGCGTTGCCGGCGCAATCGACGTAGCCGCGCATGTTGCCGACAACGTTGTTCGGGCTGGCGACCAGCAGGCAGACCTGCACGCTGACCACCTGATCCCAGTTCCTGCGGTTGCTGCCGCCGACCGGCAGCGCCTCGACTTCGGTGGCGTTCAGGTATTTGTCCGGCGCGAAATCGCCGTCGGTATCGACGCCGTAGGTCAGCACCATGTCCTCGACGTTGTCGAGCACCGGCTGCGACACGGTATTGCCGTTGCCGTTGCAGTACAGCGACGGCGAGGTGGCGCCGCTCTTGGTATAGAGAAAAAAGCTGTTGACCGCGATGCCGAGCGCGGGCGAACTCAAATCGACGTTCTGGCCATTACAGTCGGCGCCGGCGCCGGTGCTGCTGTCATACACATCCTCGACCCGGTAGCTGGCCTGGAAAGCCGGCTTGCCGGTTCCGCCGGCGCAGCTGAAGTCGGGCGCGCCGGCGGCCGGATTGACAAAACCGTTGTCGCAGCCTTTCAGCGCCTGCCCGGAAAAATCGGTCTTGGTGCTGGAGACGATGTTGCCGAAGCCGGCCTGGGTCAGGCTGCGGCCGATCAGCGCCAGCGCGTAGCCGGCGTCTTCCTGCAACCGGGCGCTGTCGTCATTCAGGCGAAAGCTGCTCTTGCTGTTGACGAACAGCGTGATCACGAACAGCACCAGCAAGAGGCCGATCACCAGCGAGATCATCAGCTCGACCAGGGTCAGGCCGCCTTGCCGGCCGGCGCGGGGGATTGCGGAGAGGTGCGGGATTGTCATGGCAGGAATACCGTGCGGAAGCAACGCACGTCCTTGTCGGCATTGCCGAGCGCGTCGGCGCGGCAGTTCGGATCGACCGCATCGGTCGCCTCCGCCGGCTTGTTCGGCTCCTTGAAATACACGGTGACGGTGAAACCGTCGGTGATGTCGCCGCTGACTTCGCCCCAGCCGCCAGTCAGCACTCGCGCCAGCGCTTCGCGCCAGCGATAGATGTCGAGTGCGGCGACATCGGCGGCACTGCAGCCGTTGGTGCAATCGGTCTTGCCGGGTGCGGTATTGCTGCCGTAGCTACCGGTATCGCTGGCGTAGTTGCCGGCCTTGCTGCCGACCAGATTGGCGCGCATGCGGTCGGCGATGTCGGCGCTGTACTGGCTGGCCAGCGAACGGAACTGCGCCACCTTCTGATAACGCAGCGACGCCATCTGCAAACCGGCAAAGCCGAGCAGCGCGAACGACGTAATCACCAGCGCCACCAGCGCCTCGACCAGGCCGACCCCGGACTGCCGGCGGCGACCGCGCGGGCGCGGAGCAGGAATAATGCGGAACGGATGAATGGACATGGCGCTTCCCGGTCAGGTGGGGCAGGTCACCGCGTCGGGAATGACGCGGATGCGGCCGGCGCGGGTGATGCAGACGGTGCGATCGAACTTGCCGTCATAGCTGAACGTCAGCTTGCCACCGGCCATGGTGCCGATTGGCGCACCAGAGCCAGTGAAGGTGATCGCGCGCAAGGAGGCCGAACTGGCTATGGCATAGATTTTGTCGGGCAGCGCGCCCTGACGCAGCAGCACCTGATCGTCCGGATCCAGCACGATCCAGCCGGAACCCCAGTCGGTACTGTCATGATCGCCGCTGCTGGAGGTGCTGCAGACGTCCGAATTGGTCTCCGCATTGACGCTGCGGCAGATCTTGACCGGGCGGCCGCGCTTGATCGCCTCGGAACGGGCGAAGTTGGCGGCGGCGATGAATTCATTGACGCTGGCGCTCAGCCGCTGCTCGACGATCATGTCGTGCATCGCCGGCACGCCGATCACCAGCAGGATGCCGGCGATCACCAGCGTGATCATCAGCTCGATCAGCGTAAAGCCTTGTTTCAGGTAGTTCCCCATGGGTGCCCATCGCAAACGGTTTCTCGCATGCAAAGTGTAGGGGATTTGGCGGCAAGAAAGATGCCGCTGGTCAAGCGAAACCGACCGGTCGTCGCCGATACCGGCGATTGGACGGCTTATTTGGCCGGGGGCCGGTGCTCCTGGTCGATTTCGGCGACCGCGTCCTGGAATTCGGTCACGTCCTCGAAACTCTTGTAGACCGAGGCGAAGCGGATATAGGCGATCTTGTCGAGCCGCTTCAGTTCGCGCATCACCAGTTCACCGACCTGGCCGGACAGCACTTCGCGCTGGCCGCTGGAGAGCAGCTTTTCCTCGATGTGGGCGATCGCGGCATCGACCGCTTCCGCCGATACCGGCCGCTTGCGCAGCGCCAGCATCAGGCTGGCGCGCAGCTTGGCGGCATCGAATTCGGTACGGCTGCCGTTTTTCTTGACGATCACCGGCAGCACCAGTTCGACCCGCTCGTAAGTGGTGAAGCGCTTGTCGCAGGCGTTGCAGCGACGCCGGCGGCGAATGCTGTCCCCCTCTTCCGAGACGCGGGTGTCAAGGACCTGGGTATCGTCGTGATGGCAGAACGGACATTTCATGATGTCGGGGCGGATGGGGATTGCCGGGAACCGGCGGCGGGAATGGTGGGGAGGTAACGCTTATCGTGGCGGATTATCACGGATACTCCCTGATATGCACGTCTGTACCGGGCACGGGCCGGTCGTTTTAACCACATACTCCCCATTGTCGTTCCTGCGCAGGCGGGAACCCAGTGGTGTTCAGCGGAGGCAAAAACAACGACGCTGGGTTCCCCCTTGCAGGGCGCGTTTGCGCTTGCAAGCGCAAACCGTTTCGCAGGCAGGCCGCATGCGGCCTGAATTCCCTGCTCAACCCTGCGCGGGAACGACAGGCGAGGAGTGAAGCGACCGGATCGCACTCGGCACTCCCCTCAGCGTCCAGCCCCCTCAACCGTAAACCGGAAACGCATCCGTCAGCTGCTTGACTTCCGCCTTCACGCGCTCGATGGTGGCGACGTCGTGCGGGTTGTCGAGCACGTCGGCGATCAGGTTGCCGACCCTGGTGGCCTGCTCTTCCTTGAAACCGCGCGTGGTCATCGCCGGGCTGCCGAGGCGGATGCCGCTGGTGACGAACGGCTTTTCCGGATCGTTCGGGATGGCGTTCTTGTTGGTGGTGATGTGGGCGCTGCCGAGGATCGCTTCGGCTTCCTTGCCGGTAATCTTCTTGGCGCGCAGATCGACCAGCATCACGTGGCTTTCGGTGCGGCCGGAGACGATGCGCAGGCCGCGCGCGATCAGCGCCTGCGCCAGCGCGGCGGCGTTCTTCGCCACCTGCTGCTGATAAGCCTTGAATTCCGGGCTCAGTGCTTCCTGGAACGCGACCGCCTTGGCGGCCACCACGTGCATCAGCGGACCGCCCTGGATGCCGGGGAAGATCGCCGAATTGATGGCCTTTTCATGCTCGGCCTTCATCAGGATGACGCCGCCGCGCGGGCCGCGCAGCGACTTGTGGGTGGTGGTGGTGACGAAATCGGCGTAAGGCACCGGGTTCGGGTAGACACCGGCGGCGATCAGGCCGGCGTAGTGCGCCATGTCGACCATGAAGTAAGCGCCAACGTCCCTGGCGACCTTGGCGAAGCGCTCGAAATCGATCTTCAGCGCATAGGCGGAGGCGCCGGCGATGATCAGCTTCGGCTTCTTTTCGTGCGCCAGCTTTTCCATCGCTTCGTAATCGATTTCTTCCTTGTCGTTCAGGCCGTAGGAAACCACGTTGAACCACTTGCCGGACATGTTCAGCGCCATGCCGTGGGTCAGGTGGCCGCCTTCGGCCAGCGACATGCCCATGATGGTGTCGCCCGGCTTCAGCATCGCGAAGAACACGCCCTGGTTGGCCTGCGAACCGGAGTTCGGCTGCACGTTGGCGGCCTCGGCGCCGAACAGTTTCTTGACGCGGTCGATCGCCAGCTGCTCGGCGACATCGACGAATTCGCAGCCGCCGTAATAGCGCTTGCCCGGATAGCCTTCGGCGTACTTGTTGGTCAGTTGCGAGCCCTGCGCCTGCATCACGGCCGGCGAGCAGTAGTTTTCGGACGCGATCAGCTCGATGTGATCCTGCTGGCGCTGGTTTTCATTCTGGATCGCGGCCCACAGTTCGGGGTCGACGCTGGCGATGGTTTGGTCTTTGCTAAACATGAACGAGTACTCCAGTCGATAGAGGGAATCCGGATCGAATGAGGGCCGAAAAAACGAGGGAATGCGGGCAGCCTCAAGCGTTTTACCATCTTGGCTACCCAGGCGCACGGCTCTTTGAAATCTCACGCTTCCCGGTGGGAACCCACCTTTTCCGGGCGCGGCGGCCCGGATTTTCGCCAGTCACGTGAGACGGAATGGTGGCGGAATTCTAGACGAAGGGGCGGTTTTCGGCAAGGCGAGCGGCAAAGCCGGGCGGGGAAACGGTGCGCTGCCTCCCCGCCGGCGGAGAGGCAGCGCACCGGAGTGTTCAGGCGGCCAGCGAATCCTTGCCGTGCAGCACCGCGCGGACGATGCCGGCACGGATCACGAAGTCGCCGAAATGCTCGCCGGGTTCGCGCTCGGCGGCGAAGCGGCCGAACAGGCTGTCGAGCTCTTCCAGGATGCGCGCTTCGCCGATGTTTTCCAGATACAGCCGGTTGATGCGCTGGCCATGCCAGCCGCCGCCCAGATACATGTTGTACTTGCCGGGAGCGCGGCCGGTGAAGGCGATTTCGGCGACATACGGCCGGGCGCAGCCGTTCGGGCAGCCGGTCATGCGCAGCGTGATCGGCTCGTCGGCCAGACCGTGGCCCTGCAGCAGCGTATCGACCTTGTCGATCAGTTGCGGCAGGTAGCGCTCGCTTTCGGCCATCGCCAGTCCGCAGGTCGGCAGGCCGACGCAGGACATCGAATTCAGGCGCAGCGCGCTGCCCTGGTTGGCGGCGTCGAGGCCGTGGCTGCGCAGCAGCGCCTCGATCTTGCGCTTGTCGCGCGCGGCGACGTTGGCGATCACCAGATTCTGGTTCGGCGTGACGCGGAATTCGCCGCGATGGGCGCGAGCGACATCCTGCAAGGCGCTCATCAGCCGGCGCGGGCCGACATCGGCGATGCGGCCGTTTTCGATGAACAGCGTGTAGTGCCAGTCACCGTTGGAGCCGCGCACCCAGCCATAGGAATCGCCGTTGCTCTCAAAGGCGAACGGGCGCGGCGCTTCCAGCGCAAAGCCGAGGCGCCGCGCCAGCTCGGCGCGGAACCAGTCGACGCCCTTGTCGTCGATGGTGTACTTGAAACGGGCGCGCGCCCGGGTCACGCGGTTGCCATAGTCGCGCTGGATTTCCACCACCGCCAGCGCCACTTCCGGCAGCTTTTCCTTCGGGAAGTAGCCGACCACGTCGCCCAGGCGCGGATAGGTTTCCGGCGCGCGGTCGGTGCGGCCCATGCCGCCGCCGACGGTCAGGTTGAAGCCGGCCAGCGTTTCACCGTCGGCGATGGCGATCAGGCCGGCATCCTGCGTATAGACGTCGATGTCGTTGGACGGCGGAATCGCGAAGCCGAACTTGAACTTGCGCGGCAGATAGGTCGGCCCGTACATCGGTTCCTCCGGTTCCGACGAGGCCACCTTTTCGCCATCCAGCCAGATCTCGTGATAGGCGCGGTGACGCGGAATCACCTGGTCCGAGGTGGCACGCGCCAGTTCGTAGACTTCGCGGTGCAGCGCCGACAACTGCGGATTGACCGAGGACATGATGCCGCGCGTGTCGTCGCCGCAGGCGGCGATGGTGTCCAGCAGCGCCTCGTGCAGGCCCTGAATGGTCGGCTTCAGCTTGTTCTTCAGCACGCCGTGGAACTGGAAGGTCTGGCGCGTGGTCAGGCGCAGGGTCGGGCTGCCGTAGGCCAGCGCCAGCTCGGACAGCTTCAGCCATTGCGCCGGCGTGCAGACGCCGCCGGCCAGCCGCACGCGGATCATGAACTGGTAGGCCGGCTCCAGCTTCTGGCGGCGGCGCTCGTCGCGCAAATCACGATCATCCTGCTGATAGATGCCGTGAAACTTCATCAGCTTGGTATCCGTCTCGGTGACGGCACCGGTGATCGGGTCCAGCAGGCTGGCGGCGATGGTGCCGCGCAGGTAGTTGCTGGCGGCCTTCATGCGCTCGTCGGCCGAGAGTTTTTCCAGCGGCTGCGAGAGGTCGGCGCTGCGGTCGATTTCTGTGGTGGGGTTTTCCATGCGGATCGGTTCTTTCAGTACACGTCTTTCTGGTAGCGTCCGGCCGCCTGCAGTTCGCGCAGGAAGTCGGCCGCGTCTTCTTCGCCACGCCCGCGGCCGGCGGCGATCACCGACAGCAGCGCGGCGTTGACGTCATGCGCCATGCCGTTGGCATCGCCGCAGACGTACAGATGGGCGCCATCGGCGATCCAGCGGTACAGTTCCTCGCCCTGCTGCAGCAGCTTGTGCTGGACGTACAGCTTTTCGCTCTGGTCGCGCGAGAAGGCGACATCGGCGCGGGTCAGCAGGCCGGCGCGCAGCCATTCCTGCCATTCGGCCTGATACAGGAAATCGGTGCGGAAATTGCGCTCGCCGAAGAACAGCCAGCTGCGGCCTTGCTCGCCGCGCGCCTCGCGCTGCTGCAGGAAGGCGCGGTACGGCGCCACGCCGGTGCCGGCGCCGATCATCACGATCGGCGTGGCGGCGTCGGCCGGCAGCCGGAAATGCTCGTTCTGCTGCACGTAGACCGGCACGCTGTCGCCGACCTCCAGACGCTCGGCCAGGTGCAGCGAAGCCACGCCGAGACGCTCGCGCTGCTGCAGCTGATAGCGCAGCGGCGCCACGCACAGATGCACTTCGCCCGGCGCCAGTTCGGCACTGGAAGCGATCGAATACAGCCGCGGCTGCAACCCGCGCAAGGCCGGCAGCAGCGCCGCCGGGGCGATGCCGGAGGCCGGATAGGCGCGCACCAGATCGGCGATGTGGTTCTCGCGCATGAAGGCCGCCAGTTCCGAGCGCGGCATTGCCGCCACCCGTTCGGCCAGCGTGCCGGCGCCGGACAGCGCCGCCCATTGCTCGATGAAGCGCGGCGTCAGCGCGCTGATTTCATATTCGCCGCGCAGCGCCGCGCCGATGGTCGTCTCGCCGTGGCGCCCGGCCACGGTTTCCGAGCCGGACCAGCCGAACAATTGCAGCAGCTCCTCGGCCAGCGCCGGATCGTTCTGCGGCAGCACGCCGAGCGCGTCGCCGGGCGCGTAGTCGAGGCCGGAACCTTCCAGCTCCAGTTCGATGTGGCGCGTGTCCTTGCTGGAACCACGCCCGGTCAGCCGGATGTTGGCGGTGATCTGCGCCGGGAACGGCCGCTGCTTGCCATACGCCTGCTGCGCCGGCGCCAGCACGGCGGCCGGCAGCGCGCCATCGTGGAATACGGCACCGGCGCTGGCGCCGCCCTGCGCCTGCAGGCTGGCCAGCAATGTCTCGAACCAGCGGCCGGCGTCGGCTTCGTATTCGACATCGCAGTCGATGCGCTCGCACAGGCGCTGCGCGCCCAATTGTTCCAGCCGCGCATCGAGCCGCTTGCCGGCTTCGCAAAAGAATTCATAGGTGGAATCACCCAGCGCCAGCACCGCGAAGCGCAGCTGCGGCAGTTGCGGCGCGCGCCGGCCATCGAGAAATTCGTAGAACGGCAGCGCCGGCTCGGCCGGTTCGCCCTCGCCGTGCGTGCTGGCGATGAACAGCAGCGTGGTTTCGTCCTTCAGTTCGCGCGTCTTGTAGTGCGCCACGTCCTCGGCGCTGGCCGGCAGGCCGGCGGCCTGGGCGCGCGCCGCCAGATCGCGCGCCAGCGCGGCGGCGTTGCCGGTTTCGCCGGCGTACAGGATTTTCAGCGGCGCCGCCGCCGTGGCCGGCCGCGACAGCGGCGCGGCGGCTGGCGCCGCTACCGGCGCCAGCGGGGCGGCGCCGTCGCCGGTGCGGGCTTCGGCCACGCCGGCGAAATAACCGCTGACCCAGAATGCCTGTTCGACCGTCAGCGCGCGGCCGAGCGAACGCAGCAGTTCGCGGCTGGAATCGTCGAGGCCGCTGTCGGGCGGGCCGGGAGGCAGCATGTCCATATCGGTTTGGTCCTGGTTGTCGCCACGGGCGGCCACGGCGCCAGGCGCCCGGCTCCGCACCGCGCGCGGGTTCGGAAAGGCACAGACTTTAAAAGCGGGCTTGAGCAAAACAAACGATTTATTTGTTCTGTCCTTATGCACGCCGGGCAGGAAGGCCGCTCGGCGTCCCGCGCCGCCGGCTTCCGGCCAGCCGCCGGGCGCTTTTATAATTGACCGGCGCCGCCGCCAGCGGTCGGTGCGCCCCGTCAACGGCAAGGAACTCAATGGATTCGATCGAAGTGGTGCTGGCCATGATACTGGCGGTGGTCGGCAGCGGTTATCTGGTGCGCGTGCTGCCATTTTCACTGCCTCTGCCGCTGGTGCAGATCGCGCTGGGCGCGCTGATCGCCGCGCTGTCGACGCACGGCGTGACGCTCGATCCGGACATCTTCTTCCTGCTGTTCCTGCCGCCGCTGCTGTTTCTGGACGGCTGGCGCATCCCGAAGGACGGGCTGTTCCGCGACATCGGCGTGATCCTGGAAATGGCGCTGGGACTGGTGATCTTCACGGTGATCGGCGCCGGTTTCCTGATCCACTGGCTGATCCCGACCATGCCGCTGGCAGTGGCGTTCGCGCTGGCGGCGATCGTCTCGCCGACCGATCCGGTGGCGGTATCGTCGATCGCCGCGCGGGTGCCGATTCCGCATCGCCTGATGCACGTGCTGGAAGGCGAATCGCTGCTGAACGACGCCACCGGCCTGGTGTGCTTCCGCTTCGCCGTGGCGGCGGCGCTGACCGGCGGCTTTTCGCTGGCGTCGGCTTCGCTGACCTTCCTGTGGCTGGCGCTCGGCGGGCTGGGCATCGGCGCCGGTTTCACGCTGGCGGTCAGCCTAGCGCAGCGCACGCTGGCGCGCCATTTCGGCGAGGAAGGCGGTTCGTCGATCCTGGTCAGCCTGCTGATGCCGTTCGGCGCCTATCTGGCGGCCGAGCATCTGGGCGCCTCCGGCATCCTGGCGGCGGTGGCGGCCGGCGTGACGATGAGCTACGTCGAACTGACCGGCCGCGCGCTGGCCACCACCCGGGTCGAACGGGCGGCGGTGTGGGACACCATCCAGTTCGCGCTGAACGGCGTGATGTTCGTGCTGCTGGGCGAGCAACTGCCGAGCATCCTGCGCGGCGCGCTGAACTCGATCGGCGAAACTGGCCATGCCAGCCCGTGGTGGCTGGTGCTGTATGCGCTGACCATCAGTTTCGGGCTGGCGCTGCTGCGGCTGGCCTGGGTCTGGGTGTCGCTGCGCCTGAACCAGTGGGTCGCGCGCCAGCGCGGCGAGCAGGTGGTCAAGCCGCACTGGCGGTTGATCCTGGCGACCTCGCTGGCCGGCGTGCGCGGCGCCATTACGCTGGCCGGCGTGATGACGCTGCCGCTGGCGCTGCCCAACGGCGGCGCGTTTCCGGCGCGCGATCTGGTGATTTTTCTGGCCACCGCGGTGATCCTGCTGTCGCTGGTCGGCGCCAGCCTCGGCCTGCCACGCCTGCTGCACGGCATCGAACTGCCGGAAGAACCGGCCGAACGGCTGGAAGAAGATCTGGCGCGGCGCGACTCGGCCACCGCCGCCATTCTGGCGATCGGCAAGATCCAGCTGGAACAGCCACCGCTGGCCGCCGAAGCCGAGCTGTACAGCCAGGCTGCCGCCCGCGTGATCGCGCTGTACCAGCGCCGGCTCGATGGCGGCGGCACCGAAAGCGACGCCGATCAGCTGCGCAAGGCCGATCAGGTCGAACGCGGGCTGCGGCTGGCGGCGCTGCAGGCGGAACGCGAAGCGGTCTTCAGTCTGGCGCGCCAGACCCGGATTTCCGACCAGACTTCGCGCAAGCTGGTGCGGGAAATCGATCTGGCGGAAACCCTGTATCGTTAGGAAGTCAGGATACTCCCCATGCAGGCAGCCTGTGGCGGGCGCCCACATTGAGAAATTTCCTCATACTCCCCCTATTTACCGATCCGGCTGCGGTCACACGCCCAAATGCGCGGTCAGCGCCTGTGGCTGCCCCAGCAACCCGGCGGCGCAGCCCGCCAGCGCCACCTCACCCTTGACTAGCACCAGCGCGCGGTCGGCCACCGCCAGCAGATCGCGCCAGTTCTTGTCCACCACCACCACCGCGATGCCGGAAGCCTTGATCGCGGCGATGGTGCGCCAGATGTCGCGCGCCACCAGCGGCGCCAGCCCTTCGGTGGCTTCGTCCAGTAGCAGCACGTCGGGATTGGTCAGCAGCGCGCGGCCGATCGTCAGCATCTGCTGTTCGCCGCCGGACAATTGCGCGCCGCCGTGGTGGAGCCGCTCGGCCAGGCGCGGGAAGGTATCCAGCACCCGTTCGTAATCCCAGTCGCGGCGGCCGGCGTGGCCGGGGCGCGCCGCCATTTGCAGGTTTTCGCGCACCGTCAGGTTGGGGAAGATGCCGCGCCCTTCCGGCACGTAGGCGATGCCGGCGCGGGCGATTTGATGCGGCTTCAGCCGGCGCGCATCCTGGCCGCGCAGCAGCAGGCGGCCGGCGCCGTCGTCGCGCAGCGGCAGCCAGCCGAGCAGCGTGCGCAGCAGCGTGGTCTTGCCCATGCCGTTGCGGCCCATCAGCGCGATCGCCTCGCCGGCGTGGATGGCGAAATCGACACCGCGCAGGATATGGCTGTCGCCGTAATACGTGTGCAGGCCGCGCCCTTCCAGGATCGCCTCAGCCATGCGCAGCCTCCATCGGTGCTTCGCTTTCCGGCAGCGCGCCGAGATAGGCTGCCTGCACTTCGGCATCGGCGCGGATCTGCTCCGGCGTGCCGCTGGCCAGCACGCGGCCATTCATCATCACCGTCAGGCGGTCGGCCACCGCGAATACCGCGTCCATGTCGTGCTCGATCAAAAGGATCGCGTGTTCGCGCTTCAGCTCTCCGATCAGCGCCATCAGCGCCGCCGCCTCGGCGCCGCCGACGCCGGCCAGCGGCTCGTCCAGCAACAGCACCGACGGCCGCGTCGCCAGCAGCATGGCGATTTCCAGCTGGCGCTGCTCGCCGTGCGACAGCGTGCCGGCAGCGACTTCGGCGCGCGCCGCCAGGCCGGCGGCCGCCAGCGCGCGCTCGGCTTCGCCGCGCAGATCGGCGCGGCGGTACGCGGCATCGAACACGCGCCAGGCACGCGGCGCGCGCGACTGCGCCGCCAGCCGGACGTTCTCGAACGCGGAAAACGCCGGAAACACGTTGGTCTTCTGGAAGCTGCGTCCCAGCCCGAGCAGCGAACGGCGCGGCGCCGTCGTCCGGGTGACATCGCGCCCGGACAAATGGATGGTGCCGCTATCCGGCCGCAGCTCGCCCGACAGCAGGTTGACCAGCGTCGATTTGCCGGCGCCGTTCGGCCCGATCACGCAATGCACCTGGCCGCGCCGCAGTTCCAGGCCGACGCCATCGACCGCCGCCAGCCCGCCGAAGCGCTTGCCGAGGCCGGCCGCCTGCAACAGCGGATCACGGGCGTCCATCGCGCCTCCCTTCCAGCAGGCCGGCGATACCGCGCGGCGCCGCCAGCACCAGCAGCACGATCACCACGCCCATCAGCAGATGCCAGTGTTTGGTCAGCAGGCCGAAACCTTCCTGCATCGCCGCGAACAGGAAGGCGCCGAGCGCGGCGCCGTAGAACTGCCCCATGCCGCCGAGGATCACCATGAACAGCGCGTTGCCAGATTGCTGCCAGTTCAGCAGCTCCGGATTGACGAAGCCGCCGTGGAAGGCCAGCAGGCAGCCGGCCAACCCGGCCAGCGCGCCGGCCAGCGTGAACGCCGCCAGCTTGTAGGCGAAGGTCGGATAGCCGAGAAAGCGCATGCGGTGCTCGTTCTCGCGGATGCCGGCCAGCGCGCTGCCGAACGACGACCGCGCCAGCCGCCGCAGCAGCAGGAACGCCGCCAGCAGCACCGCCAGCGCCAGCCAGTAGAAATGGCTGGCGCGCTCCAGATCGAGAAAGCCGAGGCCGCTGTCCGGCCTGACGTTGATGTAGATGCCGTCAGTGCCGCGCCCGAGCGGGGTGTCGTGGAACAGGAAAAACATCATCTGGGCGAACGCCAGCGTCACCATGATGAAATAGATGCCGCTGGTGCGCAGCACGAAGAAGCCGACCACCAGCGCCGCCGCCGCCGCCGCCGCGCTCGCCAGCAGCAGCGTCAGCCACAGATTGCCCGCCTCGTATTCCGGCACCGTCAACGCGGCGACGTAGGCGCCGAGTCCGAAATAGGCGGCATGGCCGAGGCTGATCAGGCCGGTATGCCCGACCAGCAGGTCCAGGCTCATCGCGAACACCGCCAGCAGCATCGTGCGGGTCAGCAGATCGAGGTAGAAATCGGAGCCGGCGAACGGCATCGCCAGCAGGGCCGCCAACCCTGCCAGCAACACCAGCCGCAGCGGCCAGCCGGACGGCGGCCGCCGCGACGGAGAGATGGACGTGCTCATGCCGCCCTCCTCAAGTGCGTTCCGGCCGGCCGAACAGGCCGTGCGGACGCCACAGCAGCACTACCGCCATCAGCAGATAGACCAGCATGCCGGCCCCCTGCGGAAACAGCACCTTGCCGAAGGTATCGACCGCACCGATCAGCAGCGCCGCCGCCAGCGCGCCCTTGACCGAGCCGATGCCGCCGATCACCACCACCACGAAGCAGACGATCAGCACCTGATTGCCCATGCCTGGATATAGCGACGACACCGGCGCCGCCAGCATGCCGGCGAACGCCGCCAGCGCGACGCCGGCGGCGAACACCAGCCGGTACAGGCGGTCGATGTCGACGCCGAGCGACTGCGCCATGTCGCGGTTGGAAGCACCGGCGCGGATCGTCATTCCGAGCCGGGTATGCTGGATCAGCCAGTACATCGCCAGCGCCAGCACCAGGCACAGCGCCGAGATCAGCAGCCGATAGGCCGGATAGGCCATCTCGGCCGACAGCGGCAACGAGAAATCCAGCAGCGCCGGCACCGCCACGCCGTGCACGTCGTCACCAACGGTCAGGCTGCGGACTTCCTCGAAGATCAGGATCAGCCCATAGGTCATCAGCACCTGCTGCAGATGGTCGCGCGCGTAGAAGAAACGGAACAGCAGCTTTTCCAGCAGCCAGCCGAAGCCGAACGCCAGCACGCCGCCGAGCAGGATCGCCGCCGTCAGGCTGCCGAGCGCCGAGGTCAGCGCGAACGCCAGATAGGCGCCGATCATGTAGAAACTGCCGTGCGCCAGATTGATGATGCCCATGATGCCGAAAATCAGCGTCAAGCCGCTGGCGATCAGGAACAGCAGCAGCCCGTACTGGATGGCGTTCAGGGACTGGATCAGGAAGGAGGCGAAATCCATGGGGAGGGTGACGAGATACCGAAGTCTGGCGCGCTGGCAGCGAGTTGAAAAGAGCGGGAAAGCATCAATCAGGCTTGTCGTTCCTGCGAAAGCGGGAACCTGGTGTCTTTCGCTGCGAAACCGATAAAGCCCGCGCTCTCGTCGCGGTCATTCGACATACGCCACTGGGTTCCCGCTTTCGCGGGAACGACAGGCTATGAGAAGCAATCGCAGCTTATGAGAAGGAATTACAGCTTGCAGCCGCGCGCCGGATCGGCCAGCTGCTTCCAGATCACGTCGATCACCTTGTTCTCGCCGTTCTCGACGCGGCGCAGGTAGATGTCCTGCACCGGATTGTGGGCGCGGCTCATGGTCCATTTGCCGCGCGGGCTGTCGACCTCGACGTTTTCCATCGCCGCCAGCAAAGCCTTGCGGTCGGCGATGTTGCCCTTGACCTTGTCCAGCCCGATCGCCAGCACTTCGGCGGTGTCGTAGCCCTGCACCGAATACACGTCCGGCGCCAGCTTGAACTTCTTTTCGTAGGCGGCACGGAAGGCCTTGTTCTTCGGCAGATCGAGCGCGTCGCCGTAGTGCAGCGTGGTCAGCAGGCCGTCGGCGGCCGGGCCGGCGGCTTCCAGCACGCCATCGGTCAAAAAGCCCGAGCTATATAGCGGAATCTTGTCCTTCAGGCCGGCCGCCGCGTAATCCTTGATGAACTTGACGGCGCCGCCGCCAGCGAAGAAGCACGCCACCGCGTCCGGCTTCAGGGCCGCGATCTCGGTCAGCAGCGCCTGGAATTCGACCTGCGGGAACGGCACCCACAGTTCCTTGATCATCTTGCCGCCCTGCTTTTCGAAACCTTCCTTGACCGACTTCATCGCGTCTTCGCCGGCGCCGTATTTCCAGGTGATGAACACCACCTTCTTGTGGCCCTTTTCCCACATCAGCTTGCCGACCGCGTGGCTGGCCTGCCAGTTGGAAAACGAAGTGCGGAACACGTTCGGCGCGCACAGCGGGCCGGTGGCGGCATCCAGCCCGGCGTTCGGAATCAGCAACGGCACGCCGCTTTCCTTGGCCACCTTCAGCATCCCCATGACGACGCCGGAATGCACGGTGCCGACCAGCACATCGACCTTGTCGCGCGAGACCAGCCGGTTGGCGTTTTCCGGCGCCTTGGCCGGTTCCGACTCATCATCGACGGAAAAATATTCGACTTCGCGCCCGCCCAGCTTGCCGCCGCGTTCCTCGACCGCCAGCTTGAAGCCGTTGGTGATCGCGGTGCCGAGCGCCGCGTAGGTGCCGCTGTACGGCAGCATCAGGCCGACGCGCAGCTTGTCCTGGGCGCGCGCCAGCGGCGGCAGCGCCAGCGCGGCGGCAGCGGCGGCGCCGGCCTGCAGGATGCGGCGGCGCGACAGCGGCGAATGGTGATCGCTCATGGGTTCTCCTCCCTGTTCTGGATGATCCGGTGTTGTTGTCGAAGGCGGCAGCGGACGCCGCCGCAAAACTGCGGCATTGTCCCATATCCATCTTTCATTCCGAAAGCCCGGGAAGGACGGCGCGAGGCCGGGTTCCGGCTACGCCAGCTTGAACACCCCGGCGGTTTTCGCCAGTCCGACCGACTGGTCGTGCAGGCTTTGCGCAGCGGCGGCGGCCTGTTCTACCAGCGCGGCGTTCTGCTGGGTCATGCCGTCCATCTGCCGCACGGCGTCGTTGACTTTCTGGATGCCGTCGCTCTGGCGATGGCTGGCATCGTCGATTTCCCGGATCAGACCGGTGACGTGGCGCACCGAGGCGATGATGTCGCTCATGGTGCTGCCGGCGTCGGCCACCAGCGCTTCGCCGGCATCGACGCTGGCCACCGAGGTGTCGATCAGCGCCTTGATCTCGGTGGCGGCGGTGGCCGAGCGCTGCGCCAGCGCGCGCACCTCGGCCGCCACCACGGCGAAGCCGCGCCCCTGGGTGCCGGCGCGCGCCGCTTCCACCGCCGCGTTCAGCGCCAGCAGATTGGTCTGGAAGGCGATGTCGTTGACCGCGCCGATGACCTCGGACATGCGCTGCGAACTGCGCTTGATGACGTCCATGTTCTGCACCACCCGCTCGACCAGATGGCCGCCGCGTTCGGCCACCTCGCCGGCGGCGGAAACGTGGCCGCTGACTTCCTCGGCGTGACGGGCGTTGCGCTGCACCGCTTCCGCCAGTTCGTCGGTCGAGCCGGCGGTGGCGGCCAGCAATGCCGCCTGGGTTTCGGTGCGGTTCGACAGGTCGAGGTTGCCGGTGGCGATCTCTTGCGAGGCCAGCGCGATCTGGTCGGTGCCGCGCCGGACATCGCCGACCAGCCGCGTCAGGCCCTGGCTGACGGCGTTGATCGCGTGCATCAGATTGCCGATCTCATCGCGCCGATCGACGTGCAGCAGCGTGGTCAGATCGCCGGCGGCCAGCTTGTCGGCGGCGGCCCGCGCCGCCGCCAGCGGCGCGACGATGACACGGCCGACCTGCCAGTACAGCGAAGCGCCGAGCACCAGCAGCAGCAGTGCCGCCAGCAGCAGCGCCTGAACGGCACCGAGGCGCGGCAGCGCCCACGCATACAGCGCCAGCAGCAGCGCCGTCTGCGGCAGCACCAGCGCGCACAGGCGCGCCGCCAGGCCGACGCTGCGGCGGCGGGTAATGTCATAGCCGACCACGATGGCGCCGATCACCTGGCCGGCGGCGTCGGTGATCGGGTCGTATTGGGTCATCAACTGGGTGCCGAACACCGACGCCAGCCCGAGGTAGGGCCGGCCGGCCTTCAGCGACGCATAGCCGGGGTGGGCGCGCTCCATCGCGCTGCCGACCGCGCGCTGGCCGCTCTGGTTCTTGACCGAGGTGGAGATGCGGACGAAATCGTCGCCGTCCTTAACGAATACGGTGGTGGTGATGCCGGTGTCGGCGGCGAAGCGGTCGGGGATCGCGTGGTTGAGGTTCAGCTCGGCGTCGCCGCATTGCAGCAGCGGCAGCTGGCGGCCTTCGATCGGCCGGGTCTGGCTGGCATCCAGCCTGAAAGCCTGTGGATACAGCGCCCGGAAACGCCGCGCGTGCAGGCGGATCTGGGCGGTCGGGGAAAAATACCTGAGCATCGGACAGCCAATTCCAGAAAACAAAAGACCGAGGGCGGCATGACGCCGCCGATCGGTCGGTTCAAAAAGGCGCCGCCATCGGACGCGGCCGGCCACTGTCACGGCCTGCCGCGCCGGGCGGCGCGCAGCAACAGTCCGGGATCAACCCTTGACCAGCGGGCAACCGCCTTCGGACATCGGGCGGAATGCCTGGTCGGCCGGAATCACCGCCTTCAGCTTGTAGTAGTCCCACGGGTACTTGGATTCCGACGGCTTCTTGACCTGGTAGACGTACATGTCATGCACCATGCGGCCGTCGGCGCGCAGCTTGCCGTTCTTGGCGAACATGTCGTTGATCGGCATTTCCTTCATCTTCGCCATCACGGTCGCGGTGTCGTCGGTGCCGGCCGCCTGCACCGCCTTCAGGTAGTGCAGGGTGGAGGAGTAGTCGCCGGCGTCGCCCATGGTCGGCATGCGCTTGGTCAGCGCGAAGAAGCGCTTCGACCACTTGCGGGTTTCGTCGTCGCGATCCCAGTAGAAGCCGTTGGTCAGCGTCATGCCCTGCGCCGCTTCCTGGCCCATCGCGTCGACGTCGGTGATCCACACCAGCAGGCCGGCCAGCGTCTGGCCGCCCTTGGTGATGCCGAATTCATGCGCCGACTTGGCGGCATTGATGAAGCCGGTGCCGGAGCCGGCGATGGCGACCACCTTGGCCTTCGATGCCTGCGCCTGCAGCAGGAACGAGGAATGGTCGGAAGTGGCGATCGGGTAGCGCACCGAGCCGAGCACCTTGCCCTTGGCGGCCTTGATGGCGGCGGTGGTGTCGGCTTCCAGCGAGTGGCCGAACGCATAGTCGGCGGTCAGGAAGAACCAGCTGTCGCCGCCCTGCTGGACGATGGCGTTGCCGGTGCCCTTGGCCAGCGCCCAGGTGTCGTAGGCGTAGTGGATGCTGTTCGGCGTGCAGGCGTCACCGGTGATGCGCGAGGAGCCGGAGCCGTTGACGATGGCGATGCCGTTCTTTTCCTTGGCGACGCCGATGACCGACATGGCGACGCCGGAGTTGATCAGGTTGTTGATCATCTTGACGTTCTGCGTGTCGAACCATTCGCGCGCCTTGCTGGCCGCCACGTCGGCCTTGTTCTGGTGGTCGTTGATCAGCACTTCGATCGGCCGGCCGAGCACGCTGCCGCCGAAATCCTGCACCGCCATCTTCACCGCGTTGACGGCGCCCTGCCCCGCCTCGTGCGAGAACTGCCCGGACAGATCGGTCATCACGCCGATCCGCAACGGTTCCTTGCTCTGGGCCGCCGCGCCGCCCATGGTCATCGCCAGCAGGACTCCGCCCGTCAGCACTCCGATCGCTTTCTTCATCGCCTCTCTCCTGAATAGATCAATAAATCTCGTTATACAAGTAAATAACTGGTATTAGTAGACTATATGGGCAGTATCACAGCTGTCAATTTCTTTGTTGAAAATTTGCTTGATCCCGCCAAGATTTACCTATGATTTCTGAATCGATCGGGTAAATTTGCGCGGCATCCCCGGTGCCGCGCACCCATACCCAAAAAACTTGATAGTCTATTTACACAATTTATATTTTGATATGACGCAAGGAAGTGGCGGCGCTTCCAGGGCGACCGCGCCGCCGCCACGGCGGCAGCAGAAGCACGGAAGGATTTCCGTCAGTCCGACTGAAATTGGGGGAGTATAGTTAAAAAACCAAGGATGGGCGCCCGCTACAGAGGCGGGGCAAGGGGAGTATATGAATCCGCCGGGGATCGCGCTCAGTCCGCGGCGCCGGCCAGCGTATAGCGCATCTGGTATTCGACCTCGCGCGGATCGAGTTCCTGCTGGCATTCGCTGCAGACCACGCGCGCCGAAAAATCCTGCTGGCAGGAGCGATGCCGCAGGATCAGCGGCACCTTGCCGTGCGACAGCCACTTGTCGCCCCAATGCATCATCACGATCATCGAGCCGTACAGGTCGCGCCCCTTGGCGGTGAAGCGGTATTCGAAGCGTTCCGGGCGTTGCTGGTACTGGCGTTTTTCCACCACGCCGTGCTCGGCCAGTCGCTGCAGGCGGTCGGTCAGGATGTTGCTGGCGATGCCGAGATTGTTCTGGAATTCATCGAAACGGCGCACACCGAAGAACATTTCGCGGATCACCAGGAAGCTCCAGCGGTCGCCGATGATCTGCAGCGTGCGCGCCACCGAACACGGCCGCACGCGCTGCAGCACCTGCGGATCGGAAGCGCGCCGCGAACGCTTGCGCTCGGCCGGACGCGGCTGGCTGCCGGCACCGGGGCCGTTGCGGTATTGCACCTCGTGGGCATCCACCGGCGTCCGGCAGGCCGAACAGGCGACCACCGGCGAGCAGGGTTTCTGGCAACGCTTGTGGACCAGCTGCAATGGCGGCTCGGCGTCGCCAGCCAGCCAGGTGTCGCCGAACTTCAGCAGCGCCAGCATGGTCGGGTAGAGATCGCGGCCCTTGTCGGTGAAGTGGTATTCGAAGCGGCTGGAATGCTCGGAGTAATGCACCTTGCGCAACAGGCCGAGTTCGGTCAGCTTGACCAGCCGCGTCACCAGCGTGTTGCGCGGCACCTGCAGCGCGCTCTGGAACTGCTCGAAACGGCGCGCGCCGAAGAAACACTCGCGCAGCACCAGAAAACTCCAGGCATCGGACAGGATCTCGACCATGCGCGCCACCGAACAGTTGCGGTCCAGCGACGGGAAATGCGGTTCAGCAGGGGCGAGCGGTTGCGGATTTTCGATGGCGGACATGGCTGGTCATTCTTTCGCGGGCGCCCCGTGCCGATGGCGGGCGGGGCGCCGCCGGCGCTGGTGCCGGCGGGTAAATAGTTGAAAGAATAGCACCAAAGCCGCGCCGGTCGGTCGGCGCGGCGGCGCGCGTCACTGTGCCGGCAGGCTTTCCTTCAGCTTGTAGCGGATGATCTTGCCGGAGCCGGTGCGCGGGATTTCCGTCACCACATGCACCGCCGCCGGCAGCTTGTACGACGACAGCTGCTGACGGCAATGCTGCAGCAATTCGTCCTGCACTACCGCCATGCCGGGCCGGGCCACCACGAAAGCCACCGGCACTTCGCCCAGATGCGAATGCGGGGCGCCGACCACCGCGCAATCGAGCACCGCCGGGAAGCTGCAGACCGCTTCCTCGACTTCCGACGGCGCGATGTTCTGGCCGCCACGGATGATGATTTCCTTCAGCCGGCCGGTGATCGTCAGGAAGCCGTCGGGATTGCTGCGCGCCAGATCGCCGGTGTGATACCAGCCGTTGCGCAAGGCGCTGTCGGTTTCTTCCGGCTTGCGGTGATAACCCTGCATCAGGTTGGGACCGCGCACGATCAGCTCGCCCTCGGCGCCGGTGGCAACGTCCAGCCCGCTGGCCGGATCGACGATGCGCGTCGCCAGCCCCGGCAGCGGCAATCCGCAGGAACCCATCACGCGGCCGCCGTGCGTCCAGTTCAGCGTCACCATCGTCGAGGTTTCGGTGATGCCATAGCCATCCAGCAGCATCACGCCGAAGCGCCGCTCGAATTCCTGGTTGATCTGCGCCGGCATGATGGCGCCGGCCGACAGGCACAGGCGCAGGCCGGGGAAGCTGCCTTCCGGCTCGGCGCGCGCCGCTTCCAGCAGATAGTGGAACATCGTCGGCACGCCCGGCAACACCGTGAACTGGCCCGATTTCAGCAGCGCCATCGTCTCCGAGGTGGAGAATTTTTCCTGGAGCGTCTCGCTCGCGCCAACCGCCAGAATGGCCAGCACCGACAGGTTCAGCGCATACGAATGGAACAGCGGCAGCGGCGACATCACATGGTCGTTCTCGTTCAGCCCGGCGATCGGCGCCCAGCAGGCCGCCACCACCCACAGCATGCTGCGCTGGGACAGCAGCACGCCCTTGGCGCGGCCGGTGGTGCCGGAGGTATAGACGATGAACGACGGCTGGTCGATCTGTTCCGGATCACGCGGCGCCGAGCCGGCGGCGCTGGCGCGCAGGTCGGCGTAGCGCAGCGCGTCGCCGATCGGCGCGCCGGTCCGCTCGACCGCGATCACGGTGCGCAATTGCGGATGCTCGGCGCGCGCCGCCTCGACCAGCGCCAGCCGCTCGTCGGTGGTGAAGATCGCCTTGCAGCCGGCATCCTCGATCCGATAGGCCAGTTCGGCCGGAGTGGCGTCGTGGCTGATCGGCACCGCGACGGCGCCGGCGCGCACAATGGCGAAGCAGCTTTCGACCCACTCCACCGAATTCGGCAGGTAGATCGCCACACTGTCGCCGGGCTCGATGCCGGCATCCTGCAGATGCCCGGCCAGGTTGGCGGTGCTGATCGCCAGTTCGCCATAAGTGACCGCCTGGCGGCCGTCGCGATAGGCCAGCTTGCCGGAACGGGCCTCGGCATGGCGGCGGATCAGCGTGCCGACCGGCGCGATCAAGTCGGTATGAATCATGTCTCCATCCTCTCAGTGAAAATTGCCGCTCAGACCATGCAGAAGCCGCCGTTGACGCTCAGCACCTGGCCGGTGATCCAGGCGGCTTCGTCGGAGGCCAGGAACACCACCGCCGGCGCCACGTCGTCCGGCTTGCCGATGCGGCGCAGCGGGTACTGGCGGACGATCTTGTCGCGGTTGGCGGCGAGGAATTCCGGGTCGGAGTGGGCGGTTTCGATCAGCCCCAGCGACAGCGCGTTGGCGGTGACGTTGGCGCGACCGAGTTCCTTGGCCAGCGACTTCATCAGCGCGATGCCGCCGGCGCGCGCGGCGGCGGCAATCGCCAGGCCGTTTTCGCCGATGCGCGAGGAATCGCCGGCCAGCGTGACGATGCGGCCGCCGTTCTGGCGGATCATGTGCGGCGCCACCGCGTGGCTGGTGTGGATGGTGCCGTACAGATCGACGTCGATCTGCTTCTTCCACTGTTCCGGCGTGGTGTTGACGAAGCGTTCGCCAATCACCACCCCGGCGTTGTTGACCAGGATGTCGATGCGGCCGAAATCGGCGACGATCGCTTCCACCATCCGGCACACCTGCGCGTAATCACCGACGTTGGCCTGATAGGCGCGCGCCTTGCCGCCAGCCGCCTCGATCTCGGCGGCCACCGCCTGCGCCTCGGCCTGCGAGCTGTTGTAGTTCACCGCGACGGTGGCGCCTTCGGCTGCCAGCGCCAGCGAAATCGCCCGTCCGACATCGCGTCCGGCGCCGGTCACCAGCGCTACCTTGCCAGCCAGTTTCTGGGTCATGCTTGTTTCTCCTGTGTAGTGGATCGTTGTGAAATCAGCTGGAACAGCCGTTCGGTGGTAATCGGCAATTGATTGATCTCGACACCGAGCGGCTGCAGCGCGTCGGCCACCGCGTTGGCGATCGCCGCCGGCGCGCCGATGGTGCCGCCCTCGCCCATGCCGCGAAAACCGCCGATGGTTTTCGGCAATTCGGTTTCGACGTGCAGCACGCCGATGCGCGGAACTTCCGGCGCGGTCGGCGCGATGTAATCGACCAGACTGGCGCTCAGGATCTGGCCGCGATCGTCGTACACCACTTCCTCGAACAGCGCGGCGCCGATGCCCTGCGCCACCGCGCCATGCGCCTGGCCATCGACCACCAGCGGATTGATCATGCGGCCGCAGTCCTCGGCGACCAGATAGTCCTTGACGTGCACCATGTAGGTTTCCGGGTCGATCTCGACCACCGCGAAATGCGTCGAGGAACTGGTGGTGCCCCAGACCGGATCGTAGGAGCGGGTTTCCTCCAGCACCTCGACCACCTCCTTCGGCAGCTTGCCCATCTGCGAATAGACGGTGTCGGCCAGTTCGGCGAAATCGACCGAGCGGCCGTTGTCCTGCGCGGTGATGACGCCATCCTCGACGGTGATGAAGGCGGCGCTGCTGCCCAGCATGTGGGCGCCGATGCGCACCAGTTTTTCCTTCAGCGCGGCGGCCGCCAGCGCGCCGGCGCCGCCGGCCAGCACCGCGCTGCGGCTGGCGTAGGTGCCGGTGCTGTGCGATACCGCCGAGGTATCGCCATGCACCACCGTGATGTCGGCAAAGCGCGCGCCCAGTTCGTCCGCCACCACCTGCGCCAACGTGGTTTCCAGCCCCTGACCGTGCGAGGCGATGCCGAAATACGCGGTCACCGAGCCGCTCGGATCGATCTTGATGGTGGCGATCTCGGTGCCGGTGTTGATCGGCATGCCGGGCGAGGCGGAAATGCGCGAACCGATGCCGGACAGCTCGGCATACGAGGCGATGCCGATGCCCATCCAGCGGCCGGCGGCGCGCGCTTCCTGCTGCTTGCGGCGCAGGCCTTCGTAGTCGATGGCGTCGCAGCCATCCTCCAGGCATTCGATGAAGCCGGAACGGTCCCAGACGATGCCGGGCGCAGTCTTGTACGGAAATTCCTCCGGCCGCACCAGATTGCGCAGGCGGATTTCGCGGGTATCGATGCCGAGGCGGTGCGCCGCCATGTCCACCAGCCGCTCCATGAAGAAGGTCGAGGACGGCCGGCCGACGCCGCGATACGGCCCGGTCGGCGCCTTCGAGGTCGCCACCGCGCGCACGCGGCCGTGGTAGACCGGCACCCGGTACGGCCCCGGCATGAAGCTGATCACCTGCACCGTTTCCAGCCCGGCGGTCCACGGATAGATCGAATAGGCGCCGACATCGCCGACCGCCGCCACCTGCAGCCCGAGAATATGGCCTTCCTCGTCCAGCGCCAGTTCGGCATCGACCATCTCGTCCCAGCCCTGGCTGGTGGACATTAAATCCTCCAGCCGGTCGCCGGTCCACTTGATCGGCCGCCCCAGTTCGCGCGCCAGCGCGCAGACGACGATTTCCTCGGGATACAGCGAACCCTTGGCGCCGAAGCTGCCGCCGACATCAGGCGCGATCACGCGCATGCGGCTGCCGGGGATGCCGAGTATCCGTACCAGCGCGTCGCGCACGATACCGGGGCTGCCGGTGGAGGAATGCAGCACCATCTGGCGCCGGCCCTGATCGTATTCGGCTAGATAGACGCGGTTTTCCATCGCCAGCGCGGTCTTGCGCGAAAAACGGAAGCGGCCGCCGACCTTGACCGGCGCCGCCGCCAGCGTGGCGTCGATGTCGCCACGGCGGAATTCGCGCTGCACCAGCACGTTGGTGCCGAGCTCCTCGTGCAGCAGCGGCGCCCCCGGTTCGGCCGCCTGCTCCGGATCGACCACCAGCGGCAGCGGTTCGTAGTCGATCTGGATGTATTCCATCGCGTCCTCGGCGATGTAGCGGCTTTCCGCCACCACCGCCACCACCGCCTCGCCGACGAAGCGCACCTTGCCGCGCGCCAGCGGATAGATCGCGGTCGGATGGTAATCCGGCATCTTCGAGGTGGCGTAGATCGGCTTGACCATCCGGTCCATGTCGTCGGCGGTGAATACCGCTACCACGCCCGGCAGTTCCAGCGCCGCCGTGCAGTCGATGCTGTTGATCCGCGCATGCGACTGATCGCTGCGGCGGAAGGCGACGTGCAGCGCGTTGGCGACCTGCTTGTCGTCGACGTAGCTGCCGTGCCCGGTCAGCAGGCGCGGATCCTCGGTGCGCTTGACGCGGCTGCCGACCAGTTTCTTGCTGTGAATTGCTGCATCCATGTTTCTATGTCCGCCTGCTTGCCGCCGCCATCATTCGTAGTAATCGGCGCCCTTGCGCAGCGCCTGCCACTGTTCGTCGTCGTGGCCGTAGATCACGGTGGCGCCGCCGGCCTCGATACGGCGCACCTCGTCGAAGGTGCGCGCCGACTGCTCGACATCGAGCGTGTTGCGCGGCTGGATGTCCTGCTCCAGATTGGCGCGCAGCGCCACCGCGTCGGACGCCAGCAGGAAACTGCCGGAGCGGTCCAGCGCCACCAGCGCCGCCATCATGCCGGCGGTATGGCCGGGCGCCGGCAGCAGCACCACGCGGCCGTCGTTGAACAGGTCGCGCTGGCCATCGACGGTGTCGATCGGCATCGGCTGCTTCCAGTCCACCGGCAAAAAGCCCATCTTCTCGGCATCGGCGGCGCGCGCCGCTTCCAGTTCGCGCGCATGGCACACCACGGTGGCCTTGCGGAAGAATTCGTTGCAGCCGCAATGGTCGGAATGGAAATGTGAATTGACCACGACATCGATGTCGTCCGGCGTCATGCCGATCAGGCGCAGCTGATCGACGACGTTTTCCTCCGGTTTGGAAATCGGCACCATCGCCTTGGCCATCGCACCCCAGCGCGCTTCGGCGTCGGTGGCGGTGGACGGATGGCAGCCGGTATCGAACAGCACGTTGCCCTGCTGGTGTTTCAGCAGGAAGCAGGACACCGGCAGCTCGAAGGTTTCGGCGCGGTCGGAACCGGGCAGATAGACGCTCTTTTTCATGCGCAGGCGGCCGCCCGACAGGACGTGCATCTTCATGCTGGATTCTCCTGGTTGTTCTTGACCTTGCGCACCGCCTCGACGATGTGCACGTAGCCGGTGCAGCGGCACAGGTTACCGGACAGGCCGTCGCGGATTTCGGCGTCGCTTGCCAGCGGGTATTTCTGCAGCATGTCGGTGCAGGTCATCAGCATGCCGGGCGTGCAGAAACCGCATTGCAGCGCGTGGCATTCGTGGAAGGCCTGCTGCAGCGGATTCATGTTTTCCACCGTGCCCAGCCCTTCGACGGTGCGCAGTTCGCAGCCGTCGGCCTGCACCGCGAACATCAGGCAGGAGCGCATGCTGTCGCCATTGACCAGGATCGTGCAGGCGCCGCAGACGCCGTGCTCGCAGCCGACGTGGGTGCCGGTCAGGCCGAGCGTGTGGCGCAGGAAATCGGCCAGCAAAAGACGCGGTTCGACCGCGCGCTCGTAAGTCACGCCGTTGACCACGACGCTGATGGTGTGGGTATCGCTCATGGCATTTCTCCGTTGGCGCGGCGCCAGGCGTCGGCCAGTGCGCGCCGCACCAGCACGCCGACCAGATGGCGCCGGTAATCGGCCGAGGCGTGCAGGTCGGTGGTCGGCTGCACGGTTGCGCGCACCGCTTCGACCACCGCGTCCAGCGTCGGCTGGTCGCAGGTTTCGCCGTACAGGATGGTTTCGGCATCATCGATGCGCAGTTGCGTATCGTCGACGCCGGCCACCGCCACCCGCGCCTCGACGATTTTGCCGTCCTCGACCATCAGGATCGCGCCGACCGCCGCCAGCGCGAAATCGCCGGCGCGCCGCGCCACTTCCTCGAAGGCCCAGCCGGCGCCGGCCGGCAACCCCGGCAGTTCGATCTCGGTGACCAGTTCGTCCTCCTCGACCGCCGAGGTCAGCGACCCGAGAAAGAACTCGTCCGGCTCCAGCGTGCGCGCGCCGCGTACCGATTCCAGCCGGATGCGCGCATCCAGCAGTTTCATCATCAGCGGCAGTTCGGTGGCCGGATCGGCATGGGTGATGCTGCCGCCGATGGTGCCGCGATTGCGGATCGCCAGATGGGCGACGTGCGCCATCGCCGCGCTCAGCATCGGAAACAGGCGCTTGACCAGCGGCGAGGTTTCCAGCGTGTGATGGCGCGTCAGCGCGCCGATCGCCAGACCGCCGTCCGGCCGCTCGCGCAGGAATTGCAGTTCGGTGATGCGGTTGATGTCGATCAGCAGCGCCGGATTCAGCAGACGGAAATTCAGCATCGGCACCAGACTCTGGCCGCCGGCCAGGATCTTGGCGTCGCCATTGGCGGCGGCCAGCATCTCCAGCGCCTCGGCCACCGTCGATGGCCGCGAATAATCGAACTTCGGGGGTTTCATGCTCCTACTTTCCGACGAACACCGGCTGCCGTTTCTCGACGAAGGCCAGCGTGGCGTCGCGGTAGTCGTCGCTGCCGACCGCGCGCTCGATCACCTGGTTGGCGACGCGCTCGGTCAGTGCGCCCGGCCCCATCGTCAGGCCGTTCAGCAGCACCTTGGTGCCGGCGATGGTCAGCGGCGCATTGTCGGCCAGCACCGCCGCGAACGCCTTGGCGGCGCCCAGCGGATCGTCCGCCACGTGGTCGGCGAAGCCGATCCGCCGCGCCTGGGCGGCGCCGAATTTCTTCGCCGAATACAGGATGCGCTTGGCGTTGGCGACGCCGACCAGCGCCAGCAGTCGCTGGGTGGCGCGCAGGCCGTAGACGATCGACAGCCGCGCCGCCGGAATCGCGAACTGCGCGCCGCTGCCGGCGAAACGGAAATCGCACGACATTGCCAGATGGCAGGCGCCACCCATGCAGAAACCGTCGGCCACGGCGATGGTCGGCTTCGGCGTGGCGGCGATGGCGTCGCAGCAGCGATCGACCGCGACTTCGTATTCGACGCCCTGCTCCACGGTGGCGCGCACCTGCGGGAATTCGGAGATGTCGGCACCGGCGCTGAAATTGCCGCCGGCCCCGGTCAGGATGATCGCCCGCACTTCCGGGTCGCGTCCGAGCCGTTCGAAGATCACCGCCAGTTCGCGCCACATCGCCAGCGACACCGCGTTGCGCTGGCGCGGCCGGTTCAGCGTCACCACCGCGGCCTTGTGGCGGGCGGTGTTTTTCGGCGCGGCCGGCTTGGCCGGCGCCGGCTTCGGCGCGGCCGGGGCGGCGCCGAACAGCCGCGCCAGCCAGCCGGCCGGAGCCGCCGCCACCGGCGCGTGGGCGTCGGCATCCCAGTCGAAGCTGCCGTCGTCGGCCAGTTCGATCATGCTGACCAGAAGGTCGTCGCCGGCCGCCGAGGCGCCGGCTTCGACTGTGCCGGCACTGGCGCCGGTATCGCCGACCGGCGCGGCCGAAGCCGTGTCATCGGCCGGCGTGCAAATCTGCTCGCGGAAGCTGGCGAAGAACTGGTCGGCCATCTTGCGCGCGGTGGAATCGATCATGCGCGCGCCCAGTTGCGCGATCTTGCCGCCGATGTTGGCGGTGACGCCGTAACGCAGCAGCGTCAGCGCCGGTCCTTCCTCGACCAGTTCAACCGTGATGTCGCTCTTGGCGAAGCCGGCGACGCCGCCCTGGCCTTCGCCGATCAGCCGGTAGCTGGTCGGCGCGACGATGTCGGCCAGCGTCACCTTGCCGGAAAATTTGGCCTTGATCGGCCCGACCTTGACCACCACCAGCGCGGTGAATTCGGTGTCCGACACCTTTTCCAGCGTTTCGCAGCCGGGGATGCTGGCCTTCAACACGTCCGGGTCGTTCAACGCCTCCCATACCGCCGCGCGCGGCGCTTCCAGGCGGATTTCGTCCTTCATTTCCATGCTTCTTGTCCCCGTAACGTTTCAGTGGTTTTGACAGCTTGCCGGGCCGTCGCCGGCTGCGGCCGACCCAGCGCCGACGGCCGGCCGCTTCCCGGTCCCGCGCAGGCCCCGGAAAAGCGCGCCGGCATTGGCGCTACGCCTCAAAATAAAACTTGCATAAATGGACTATATATGGGATTCAATGCCGATGCAAGCAGCGCCAAACCGTGCCCCCTTAAAGGAAAGATTCGCCGCCGCGCGATTTACAAATATATATTCCATAACTAGACTAGGTTGCATACAACCATACTGATCCGACGCGACGAAAGCCCTTCGACAATGCCCAAAGTCTATGAAATCGACGGCGTGACGCCGGTCGTCCACCCGTCCGCCTACGTCCACCCGAGCGCGGTCCTGATCGGCGACGTAGTGGTCGGCGCGCGCTGCTACATCGGCCCGCTGGCCAGCCTGCGCGGCGATTTCGGCCGCATCAGAATCGAGGAAGGCGCCAACATCCAGGACACCTGCGTGCTGCACGGTTTCTTCGGCAGCGATACCGTGGTCGAGGCCGACGGCCACATCGGCCACGGCGCGGTGCTGCACGGCTGCCGCATCGGCCGCGACGCGATGGTCGGCATGAACGCGGTGGTGATGGACGACGCCGTGATCGGCGCCTGCAGCATCGTCGGCGCCGCCGCCTTCGTCAAAGCCGGCATGGAAGTGCCGCCGCGCTCGCTGGTGCTGGGCGCGCCGGCGCGGGTGGCGCGCGCGCTGCGCGACGACGAGATCGACTGGAAGCGCCAGGGCACCGCGCAATACCACCGGCTGGCGCTGCGCTCGCTGCAGAGCATGCGCGAGGTCGAGGCGCTGACCGAAGTGGAGCCGCAACGCCCGCGCCTGCACGGCGACGGCGCGCCGCAACCGAAGGTGCGGCAGCGCTGACCGCCGGCCCGGCGCCGCGCTTTGGACTACAATTTCCGGATTGTCACGTCATTCCACGCGAGGACCGCTCATCATGATCGTCTTGGTTACCGGCGCAACTTCCGGCTTCGGCGCTGAAATCGCACGCAAATTCGTGCAAAACGGCCATCAGGTGATCGCCACCGGGCGCCGCCGCGAACGCTTGCAGGCGCTGGCGGCGGAACTGGGCGAGAAATTGCTGCCGCTGGAACTGGACGTCGCCAGCAAGGCTTCAATCGACGCCATGCTGGCGGCGCTGCCGGCCGGCTGGCGCGACATCGACGTGCTGGTCAACAACGCCGGCCTGGCGCTCGGCACCGAACCGGCCCAGCAAGCCTCGCTGGACGACTGGGAAACCATGATCGATACCAACTGCAAGGGCCTGGTGACGATGACGCGGCGGCTGCTGCCGGCGATGGTCGAGCGTGGCAGCGGCACGGTGATCAACATCGGCTCGGTGGCCGGCGCCTATCCCTACCCTGGCGGCAACGTCTATGGCGCCACCAAGGCTTTCGTCGACCAGTTCACGCTGAACCTGCGCGCCGATCTGGTCGGCACCGGCGTGCGCGCCACCAACATCGCGCCCGGCCTGTGCGGCGGCACCGAGTTTTCCAACGTCCGCTTCAAGGGCGACGACGCCGCCGCCGCCCGGGTCTATGAAGGCACGGTATCGCTGTCGGCGGCCGACATCGCCGAAACCGCGTTCTGGGTGGCGACGCTGCCGGCCCACGTCAACATCAACTATCTGGAATTGATGCCGACCTGCCAGGGCTTTGCGCCGTTCGCCATCCGGCGCGGCTGAAACCCCGCCGGCGGCACCCGGCATTTTCACATACTGGGTGGTGCATTTTTGAAGCCGCGCGTCCAGCCTGCGGAAAATGCCATAAAAACACCTATACTCCCCCTATTTTGTAAAATCCGATGCAGGCAGATTTCGACTGGACGGTGCGCGTGTACTACGAAGACACCGACACCGGCGGCGTGGTGTTCTACGCCAATTACCTGAAATTCTTCGAACGCGCGCGCACCGAATGGCTGCGCGCCGCCGGCGTCAGCCAGCAAGCGATGGTCGAGGCGGAGCGCGTGATGTTCGTGGTCAAGAGCACCGCCGTCGATTACCACGCGCCGGCGCGGCTGGACGATGAACTGAAACTGACGGTCACGGTCGAAAGGCTGGGTCGTGCCTCGGTGCAATTTTTTCAGGAAGCATGGCGGCTCGGCGCCGAACCGCGCCTCCTGGCCAGCGGCCGCATCAAGGTCGGCTGCGTCGATGTCGCGGCGTTCCGGCCAAGCCCGATTCCGGGCACGGTGCTGGCCCGCCTGGAACGCCGTCGCGACACCTGAAACACCCCTGGAAAACCGCCTGAAACGCCCCGGCCGCGCTCGAAGCAGCCGGGCTTTGAGCATATAATTGTGCCCACTTGACTTGACCGAAGCACCTCCATGACAGTCACCCAGGATCTCTCCTTCCTCTCCCTCATCAGCAACGCTTCCCTGCTCGTCAAACTGGTCATGGCACTGCTGCTGGCCGTCTCGGTCATGAGCTGGACCTATATCTTCCGCAAGATGTTCGCGATCCGCAGCGCGCAGGCGCAGACCGAGGAATTCGAGCGCGCCTTCTGGTCCGGCGGCAACCTCGCCGCGCTGTACCAGAACGCCAGCTCGAACCGCCGCCAGAGCGGCGCGCTGGAGCGCATCTTCGAAGCCGGCATGGGGGAATTCAACAAGGCACGCGCCACCGCCCACCGCGAGCGGATCGACGCCAACGCGATGCTGGACGGCGCCCGCCGCGCCATGCGCGCCGCCTACCAGCGCGAGATGGATGCGCTGGAAGCGCATCTGGCCTTCCTCGCCTCGGTCGGTTCGGTATCGCCCTACGTCGGCCTGTTCGGCACCGTCTGGGGCATCATGAATGCGTTTCGCGGCCTCGCCAACGTGCAGCAGGCGACGCTGGCGGCGGTCGCGCCCGGCATCGCCGAGGCGCTGGTCGCCACTGCCATCGGCCTGTTCGCGGCGATTCCGGCGGTGGTCGCCTACAACCGCTATTCCTACGACCTCGACCGCCTGGCCAACCGCTTCGAAAGTTTCGTCGAGGAATTCTCCAACATCCTGCAACGGCAGGCCGGCTGATGGCGACGCAGTTTTCCGGCTCGATGCGCGGCGGCCGCCGGCGCAAGTTCAAGGCTGAAATCAACGTCGTTCCCTACATCGACGTGATGCTGGTGCTGCTGGTGATTTTCATGGTCGCCGCGCCGATCACCAATCCCGGCGTGATCGACCTGCCGACCGCCGCCAAATCCAACCTGCCGCCGTCCGCCTACATCGAAGTGGCGCTGAAAGCCGATACCAGCGCCACCATCGCGCTGCGCGGCGCCGGCCACGGCAACACCAGCGACACCGTCGGCGGCCACGCCGGCCTGCTGCAAAAGCTGGAACAGCTGCACGCCGAGCAGCCGACCCTGCCGCTGATGATCTCGGCCAACAAGGACATCAAGTACGAAGAGGTCATCAAGACCATTTCGGACGCCAAAAAGATCGGCATCGAGCGCGTCGGCCTGGCCACCGCCACCCGCTGACCATGAAGCGCGACGCCCCGTACTCGATTCCCGGGACACCCGGCCGCTGGCGCGCCATCACGCTGGCGGTAGTGGTGCATCTGGCGCTGCTGGCCTTCCTGTGGATCGGCGTGCGCTGGCAGAGCGAAACGCCGGCCGGTGTCGAGGCGGAAATCTGGAGTCCGCAGAACCGCGAAGCGGCGCCCGCCCGCGAAACGCCGAAGGCACCGCCACAGCCGCCGGCGCCGCCGCCGAAGCCGGTCGTGCAGGAACCGCCGCCGAAACCGCCGGTGGCCGAGCCGGTGCGGGAAAATCCCGACATCGCGCTGGAACAGGAAAAGAAGCGCAAGGAGCAGGAACAGCGCGACGCCGAGCGGGAGCGTGAAAAGCAGGCCCGGCTGAAGCAGGAGCGCGAGGAACACGAACGCGCCGAGAAGCAGAAACAGCTGGAACAGCAGCGCGCCGAAAAGGAAAAACAGGAAAAACTCGAAAAACAGAAGGCCGCCGAGGAAAAGGCGCGCAAGGAAAAGGAAGAACAGGCGAAGAAAGAGCTGGCGAAGAAACTGGCGGCGGAAAAAGCCGCCTCGGAAAAGCGCCGCGCCGACGATCTGAAGCGCCTGATGGCGCAGGCCGGCACCGGCGGCAGCGGCAGCGCCGCCACCACCCAGGGCAGCCGCGCCGACGGTGAGTATGGCGCCAAGGTGGCGGCGAGAATCCGCTCCAACACCGTGTTCAACGTGCCGGACAGCCTGGCCGGGAATCCGGAAGTCAACTTCGCGGTCGAACTGTTGCCGGACGGCTCGATCCGCTCGCTGCGCAAGCTGAAATCCTCCGGCGTGCCGGGCTTCGACGAAGCGGTGCAGCGGGCGATCGAACGCTCGGCGCCGTTCCCGCCCGACAAGAGCGGCAAGGTACCCGGCGGTTTCAACCTCATTCATCGACCCAAGGATCAATGACCCATGATGCAATCCGTCCTTCTCCGCAGCTTCGGCGCGCTATGCGCCTTCGTCATCCTCGGTACCGTCCAGCTGGCGCAGGCCCAGCTGCGGGTTGAAATTTCCGGCGTCGGCGCCAACCAGATTCCGATCGCCATCGCCGGCTTCGCCGACGAAGGCGTGGCGCCGCAATCGGTGACCGCGATCATCAAGGCCGATCTGGCGCGCAGCGGCTATTTCCGCATCCTCGACACCGGCGACGTGATGGCCGAATCGGCCAGCGTCGATTACGTCGGCTGGAAGGGCCGCGGCGCCGACGCGCTGGTGATCGGCAGCGTACAGCGCCTGGCCGATGGCCGCTTCGACGTGCGCTACCGGCTGGTCGACACGGTCAAGGCGGAATCGCTGTCGGCGCTGTCGCTGGCGACGCAGCCGCAATACCTGCGCGTGACCGCGCACAAGATCGCCGACGACATCTTCGAAAAACTGCTCGGCGTGCGCGGCGCCTTCGCCACCCGCATCGCCTACATCACCAAGGTCGGCCGCGACTACCAACTGGAAATCTCCGACTCCGACGGCGAAGGGCGGCAGATCGCGCTGCGCTCGAACGAACCGATCATCTCGCCGGCCTGGTCGCCGGACGGCGGCAAGGTCGCCTACGTGTCGTTCGAAGCGAAGAAGCCGGTGGTCTACGTGCAGGACCTGGTCACCAAGCAGCGCACCGTGGTGGCCAACTTCAAGGGCAGCAACTCGGCACCGTCGTGGGCGCCGGACAGCTCGAAGCTGGCGGTGGCGCTGTCGCGCGACGGCCTGACCCAGGTATTCGTGGTCAACGCCGACGGCAGCAACCTGCGGCGCCTGTCCAACAGCAACGGCATCGATACCGAACCGCAGTTCTCCGCCGACGGCCAGAGCATCTACTTCACCAGCGACCGCAGCGGCGGCCCGCAGATCTACCGGATGGGCGCCAACGGCGGCGAGGCCCGCCGCGTCACCTTCAACGGTTCCTACAACATCAGCCCGCGCCTGTCGCCGGACGGCAAGACGCTGGCCTACATTTCGCGCCGCGACGGCAAATTCCAGCTGTACGCGCTCGATCTTGCCAGCGGGCAGGAACAACGTCTGTCGGACACCGTCAAAGACGAGTCGCCCAGCTTTTCCCCGAATGGCAAGTACCTGATGTATGCGACCCAGTCGGGAGGTCGTGGCACGCTCGCGGTGGTATCGGTGGACGGCCGCGTCAAGTATCGCCTGACCATGCAAAGTGGTGACATCCGCGAGCCCACCTGGGGCCCGTTCATGAAATAATGCCGTCTGATAACAAGGAGAAAGCAATGCGTACCCTGAACATCCTGGCCGTCGTCGTCTCCAGCGCAGTGCTGCTGGCGGCCTGCTCGTCCGTCAAGCTCGACGACAAGGCGCCGGTCGAGGAAAGCACCGCCAGCACCGTGCCGGCCAACGGCGGCGCCGATGCCCGCAGCGTCGGCACCGTGACCACCGGCTCGACCGATCCGCTGGACGATCCCCACGGCATCCTGGCCAAGCGCAGCATCTATTTCGACTACGACAGCTACACCGTCAAGGACGAATTCAAGCCGGTGGTCGAAGCGCACGCGCGCTACCTCAGCTCGCACAAGAATCGCCGCATCCTGATTCAGGGCAACACCGACGAACGCGGCGGCACCGAATACAACCTGGCGCTCGGCCAGAAGCGCGCGGAAGCGGTACGGCGCGCCTTCAGCCTGCTGGGCGTGCCGGACGCGCAGATGGAAGCGGTATCGTTCGGCAAGGAAAAGCCGAAGGCGCTCGGCAGCGACGAAGCCTCCTGGGCTGAAAACCGCCGCGCCGATCTGGTCTACCAGTAAGCATGAAGACCCTGCTTCGCTCCCTGTGCGCCGCCGCCGTGCTGGCGGCAGCGTGCGCGCCGGCCGCGCACGCCGGCCTGTTCGACGACGACGAGGCGCGCCGCGCCATCCTCGACATCCGCAGCCGCCTCGACAAGCTGGAAAACAACCTGAGCAGCGGGCTGGCGGCCAAGGCCGACAAGACCACCTCGCTCGGCCTGTCCGACCAGAACGAGCAGCTGCGCCAGGAAATCGCCAAGCTGCGCGGCCAAGTCGAGGTGCTGGCCAACGAACTGGCCAACACCCAGCAGCGGCAGAAGGATTTCTACGTCGATCTGGACACCCGGCTGCGCAAGCTGGAACCGCAGCAGGTCACCGTCGATGGCCGCGAGGTCAGCGTCGATCCGGGCGAGCAGAAAGCCTATGACGCCGCGCTGGCGCAATTCAAGAGCGGCGACTATCGCGGCGCCGGCAACGCCTTCTCCGACTTCGTCCGGCGCTATCCGCAATCCGGCCTGCTGCCGTCGGCGCAATACTGGCTCGGCAATGCCTACTACGCGCAGCGCGACTACAAGAACGCCATCGCCGCGCAGCAGGTGGTGGTGAAAAATTTCGCCGACAATCCGAAGGCGGCGGACGCGCTGCTGAACATCGCCAGCTGCCAGACCGAACTGAAGGACAAGGCGGCGGCCAAGAAAACGCTGGAAAGCCTGATCGCCAAATACCCGGACGCGCCGGCCGCGCAAACCGCCAAGGAGCGGCTGATCGCCCTGCGCTGAGGCGCGCCCGCCGGGGGCCGGTTTGACAGGAATCGCGTCGTCTCCCTATAATGGTCGGCTTTCGGGTCGTTAGCTCAGTTGGTAGAGCAGCGGACTTTTAATCCGTTGGTCGCAGGTTCGAGTCCCGCACGGCCTACCACCGAATTCAGCGGTACAGAAAAAAGGGTTTCCCGCTCGGCGCGAAACCCTTTTTTGTTGTCGTTTTTTGTTTCAACGCGAAAGGCCGCCCCTGGACCCGACGTGTCATCCGCGTCCGGCCGGGTCCGGCGCCACCTTTCCGTCCCCATGAAAAACCACGCCGCCGCCCCGCATTCCACGCCCTCCGAACTTCCCGAACGCACCCAGCGCGGCAACATCTGGCGGCTGTCGGTGGCGCAGGCGCTGGCCGGCGCCAACACGGTGGTGGTGTACGCCACCGGCGCCATCGTCGGCGACCAGCTGGCGCCGACGCCGATGCTGGCGACCCTGCCGATCTCGATCTTCGTGGTCGGCATGGCGGCGTGCATCCTGCCGGTCGGCGCGATCGCCCGCCGGCATGGCCGCCGCACCGCCTTCCTGCTCGGCACCGGCACCGGCGTACTGGCCGGGCTGCTGGCGATGCTGGCGGTGGTGATGGGCTGGTTCTGGCTGTTCTGCCTGGCGACCTTCTTCGGCGGCGGCTACGCGGCGGTGGTGCTGTCGTTCCGCTTCGCGGCGGCCGACGGCGTGGCGCCGGCGCGGCGCGCCCGCGCGCTGTCGCTGGTGATGGCCGGCGGCGTCGCCGCCGGCGTGGTCGGGCCGCAACTGGTCACATGGACCATGAACCTGTGGCCGCCGCACCTGTTCGCGATGACCTTCCTGGTGCAGGCGGCGGTGGCGGCGCTGTCGGCGCTGATCCTGACCGGCGTGCGGCTGCCGCGGCCGAGCGCGGCGGAACTGGCCGGCGGCCGGCCGCTGGCGCAGATCGTCCGGCAGCCACGCTTCATCGCCGCTGCCATCTGCGGCGCGGTGTCCTACATGCTGATGAATTTCCTGATGACGGCGGCGCCGCTGGCGATGCACATTTGCGGCCATTCGCAGGAATCCGCCAATCTCGGCCTGCAATGGCACGTGATCGGCATGTACGGGCCGAGCTTCTTCACCGGCAGCCTGATCGCCCGCTTCGGCGCCGGCCGGGTGGCCAGCGCCGGACTGGCGCTGACCGGACTGGCGGCGGCGGTCGGACTGGGCGGCGTCGATGTCGGGCATTTCTGGTGGACCCTGATCCTGCTCGGACTGGGCTGGAACTTCGGCTTCCTCGGCGCTTCGGCGCTGGTGCTGGAATGCCACCGGCCGGAAGAAAAAACCCGGGTGCAATCGCTCAACGACTTCATCGTGTTCGGCCTGATGACGATCGGCTCGTTCTCCTCCGGCGGCCTGCTGTCGGCCTATGGCTGGGATGCCGTGCTGTGGGTGTCGTTCGCGCCGCTGGCGCTGGCCGTGGCGGCGCTGGCACTGGCGCGGAAACACGGCGCCAGCGCCGGGGCGGAACCGGCCTGACGGCGGCGCGGCCCGGCCCGATGGCGGCGCCGCGCTTGTGCAATACTGGATGCCCGATTTCCGCTACCGGACAAGCTCATGAAACGTCTTTTCCCGCCGCTGGCCGGCGCCGCACTGCTGCTGGCGCTGCTGGGCGGCTGCATCACCCGCACCAGCTATGTCGATCTGTACGGTCTGCCGGCACCGGCAACCGCCGCCGCGCGCACCATCGAGATCGGCCCGGATACCACCTACGTCAACGTCGAAGGCGGCGAAACCATCCGCTTCGTCGCCAACGGCCGCGAGTTCGCCTGGAACTTCATGGTGGCGCGCACCGTGCATTCCTTCGATCTGAACGAGGTGGCACCGGCCGGGATGCTCGATCATACGGTGCGCGCCTACGTCTCGCCGGACCCGAAATATTGGGGCGGTGACGGGCCGGAGCTGTAACGCCTACCCGAAAAACAGGGGAGTATAGGTAAATTTCCATTTACTGGCGCCCGCTACAGAGCCGAGGCAACGGGAGTATCTGAAATTCCCCGCTTCCGCCGCCGGCAGAAACAAAACGGCCGCGCCGCGTGTTTCGCGGCGCGGCCGTTCACCGCGCATGACGGCGCATCCGGCTACTTGGTCGGCAGCTTGCCGGCCACGCCTTCGACGTAGAAGTTCATCTTCAGGATGTCGGCGTCGCTCATGTTGCCGGAAGCCAGCCGCACCTTGCCTTCGTTGTCCTTGACCGGAGCGCCGAACGGATGCAGCTTGCCGGACACGATGTCGGCCTGCTTGGCCAGCACCAGTTCCTTGACGTCGGCCGGCACCGCCGGGCCGTAGCCTTCCAGCGCCGCCATGCCGTCCTTGATGCCGCCCCAGACGCTATCCGGCTTCCAGCTGCCGTTCAGCACGTCCTGCGCTTCCTTGGTGAAGTATTTGCCCCAGTGGTGCGTCACCGCCGCCAGCTGCGCCTTCGGGCCGAACTTGATCATGTCGGAGTGATAGGCGATCGCGTACTTGCCCTTTTCCTCGGCGGCCTGCACCACCGCGGTCGAGTCGGTGTGGTGGGTGACGATGTCGGCGCCCTGGCCGATCAGCGCCAGCGCGGCGTCGCGTTCCTTGCCCGGATCGAACCAGCTGCTGACCCAGATCACCTTGGTTTCGGCCTTCGGGTTGACGCTGCGCATGCCGCGCGTGAAGGCGTCGATGCCCATCACCACTTCGGGGATCGGGAAGGCGCCGACGTAGCCGACCACATTGGTCTTGGTCATCTTGCCGGCCAGCACGCCGGCCAGATAGCGCGCTTCATAGAAACGCGAATTGGTGGTGGCGACGTTCGGCGCGGTCTTGTAGCCGGTCGAATGGACGAACTTCACGTCCGGGAACTGCTTGGCGACCTTGATGGTCGGGTTCATGTAGCCGAACGAGGTGGTGAAGATCAGCTTGTTGCCCTGCTGCGCCAGATCGCGGATCACGCGCTCGGCATCGGCGCCTTCCGGCACGTCCTCGACCACGGTGGACTTGACCTTGTCGCCGAGCGCCTTTTCCATTTCCTTGCGGCCGATCTCCTGCTGCCAGGTCCAGCCGGCTTCGCCGATCGGGCTGACGTAGACGAAACCGATCTTCAGCGGCGCCGGATCGGCGGCCGAAGCGGCGCTCGAAAGCGCGATGGCAGGCAGCATCGCCATCGCATACAAGGCCCTGCGCATGAATTTTCCAGACATGGTGTTTCCTCTTGTTTTGATTTCCACTCGATGAAAAAAGAGCACGGCCAACGGCACCGCACCCGACTTGCTGCAGCTCTCAGGTATTCGGATTGAAATTCTTGCCGAGCGAAGCCGGCATGTTCAGCCGGATCCAGTTGGCGTTGCGCGAAATCAGCACCAGCACCAGGATCGTCGCCAGATACGGCAGCATCGACAGCAGCTGCGAAGCGATCGGCACGCCCAGTGCCTGCATGTGATAGGTGAGGATCGTGATGCCGCCGAACAGATAGGCGCCGACCAGCACCCGCGCCGGCCGCCAGGTGGCGAAGGTGGTCAGCGCCAGCGCGATCCAGCCGCGCCCGGCCACCATGCCCTCGACCCACATCGGCGTATACACCAGCGACATGAAGGCGCCGGCCAGGCCGCAGCAGGCGCCACCGAACAGCAGCGCCGCCAGCCGGATGCGGCGCACGTTGTAGCCGAGCGCGTGCGCCGACGACGGCGATTCGCCGACCGAACGCAGGATCAGCCCGCTGCGGGTCCTGTTCAGGAACCAGATGATCGCCACGCACAGCAGCAGCGACAGATACACCATCGGATGCTGGCGGAACAGCACGGTGCCGAGAAACGGAATGTCCCGCAGCAGCGGAATGCCGAACTCGCTGGCTTCCAGGCTGTTGCCGACGTAATCGATGCCCAGATACGCCGAGGCGCCGGCGCCGAACAGCGACAGCGCCAGGCCGGTGGCGATCTGGTTGGTGCCCAGCCACACCGTCATCCAGGCGAAGAAGCCGGCCAGCAGCATGCCGGCACAGGCGCCGGCGATGAAGCCGACCGTGACGCTGCCGCTGTGGATGGTCACGGCGAAACCGATCACCGCCGCCATCAGCATCATGCCTTCCGAGCCGAGGTTGACGACGCCGGATTTTTCGTTGATCAGCAGGCCCAGCGCGGCCAGCATCAGCGGCGTGCCGGCATTGATGGAAGCCGCCAGCAGCGGCGCGATTGCATCCATCATTTCCTCCAGGTGAGCTTGTAGTGGATCAGCACGTCGCAGGCCAGCAGCGAAAACAGCAGGATGCCCTGGAACACGCCGGTGATCGCCGACGGCATGCCCAGCCGCGACTGCGACAGTTCGCCACCGATATAGAACAGCGCCATCACGAAACTGGAAAACACCACGCCGACCGGATGCAGGCGGCCGACGAAGGCGACGATGATCGCCGCGAAACCATAGCCCGGCGACACCGACGGCGTCAGCTGGCCGATCGGCCCCATCACCTCGCAGGCGCCGGCCAGGCCGGCCAGCGCGCCCGACACCAGCAGCGAAATCCACAGCGAGCCGCGCGCCGAAAAGCCGGCGTAGCGCGCCGCCCGCGGCGCCATGCCGCCGACCTGCAGCTTGAAGCCGGAAAAACTGCGCGACAGGTACAGCCAGCCAAGCAGCGCCGCCGCCACCGCCAGCAGCATGCCCAGATGCAGGCGCGTGCCGGGCAGGATGATCGGCAGCAGGAAGCCATCGGAAAACATCTTCGACTGCGGAAACGAAAAACCGTCCGGGTCCATCAGCACGCCATGCACCAGATAGCTCAGCAGCAGCTGGGCGACGTACACCAGCATCAGCGACACCAGGATTTCATTGGCGTTGAAGCGGTCGCGCAGCCAGGCGACGATGGCCGCCCACAGCATGCCGCCCGCCATGCCGGCCAATAGCCCCAGCGTGATCAGCCAGAAACCGCCGTTCTCGCCGCTATCGAAGGCCAGCACGGTGGCACCGGCAGTGATCGCCCCCAGCACGAACTGCCCTTCGGCGCCGATGTTGAAAATGTTGGCGCGAAAGCAGATCGCCAGCCCGACCGAAATCAGCAGCAGCGGCGCCACCTTGACGCCGACCTCCGACCAGCCGCGCAGATCCTTGATCGGCTCGAAGAAGAACACGCCAAGACTGGCCACCGGGTCCTTGCCGACCGCCGCGAACAGGATCGCCCCGCACAGCGCGGTCAGCAGCACCGCCAACAGCGGCGACATCCACGACATCCAGACCGACGGCGCGGCGCGCGGCTCAAGCTTGAACATGCTCGCCCCCCTGCCGTTGCGCCGGCGCCTCCCACAACCCGCTCATCCACTGGCCGATCAGATCGAGGCTGGCCTCGGCGGTGGCGATCGACGGCGACATGCGCCCCTTGGCGATCACCATCAGGCGATCCGAAATTTCAAACAGTTCATCCAGTTCCTCGGAAATCACCAGCAGCGCGCAGCCGGCGTCACGCAGCGCCACCAGTTCGGCGCGAATCTGCGCGGCGGCGCCGACATCCACGCCCCAGGTCGGCTGCGCCACCAGCAGCACTTTCGGATTGCGCGTCACCTCGCGGCCGACGATGTACTTCTGCAAGTTGCCGCCGGACAGGCTGCCGGCCACCGCCTGCGGCCCGCCGGCCTTGACGTTGAAGCGGGCGATGATCGCCGCCGCCATGTCGGCGATGGCGCCGAATTTGACCATGCCGTGGCCGACGGTGGCGCCGGTCTGGTGCGACAGCAGCATGTTATGCGCCAGCGACAAATCCGGCACCGCGCCGCGCCCAAGCCGTTCTTCCGGCACGAAACCGAGGCCGTGGGCGCGCCGCCAGGCGGCGTTGCGGCGCCCCACCGGGGCGCCGTCCAGCAGGATCGCATCGGCAGCCGCGCGCGGGTCCTCGCCGGACAGCGCCGCCAGCAATTCCTGCTGGCCGTTGCCGGACACTCCGGCGACGCCAAGGATTTCCCCGCCGCGCAGCTCGAAACCGATGTCGCGCAATTCGGTGGCGAACGGATGGCTTTTCGGCAGCGACAGTCCGCGCACCTGCAACAGCGCCGCGCCCGGCTGGCGCTGCTGGTGGCGGATCGCCGGCGGCTCGGCGCCGATCATCAGCCGCGACAGGCTGGCCTCGGTTTCCTGGCGCGGATCGCACACGCCGGTCACCTTGCCGGCGCGCATCACCGTGCAGGTATGGCAGAGCGCGCGGATTTCATCGAGCTTGTGGCTGATGTAAAGAATGCTGCACCCCTCGGCGGCCAGCCGGCGCAGGGTGTCGAACAGTTTTTCGACCGCCTGCGGCGTCAGCACCGAGGTCGGTTCATCCAGAATCAGCAATTGCGGCCTGGCCAGCAGCGCGCGGACGATTTCCACGCGCTGGCACTCGCCCACCGACAGCGTATGCACGTGCCGCTGCGGCTCCAGCTCCAGCCCGTACTGGCGCGCGGTATCGGCGATGCGCCGCTCCAGTTCGCCCAGCCTGGTATCGGACGGCAGCCCGAGCGCGATGTTTTCCGCCACCGTCAGCGTATCGAACAGCGAAAAATGCTGGAACACCATCGCAATGCCGAGCGCGCGCGCGGCGGACGGATTGGCGACGCTGATTTCCTCGCCGTTCCACAGCACCCGGCCGGCGTCCGGCTTGACGGCGCCGTAGATGATCTTCATCAGCGTCGATTTGCCGGCGCCGTTTTCGCCCAGGATCGCGTGGATTTCCCCCGGCTGGACGCTCAGATCGACGCCATCGTTGGCGACCACCGACGGATACCGCTTGGTGATCTGTTGCAGCGCAAGGCGAGTTGTCATGTCTCTTTATATTTATAGTAGGGAAAAGCGCAGGTCGAACTTACCGTAAATCGGCGTCACGCAATATATTTTTTGCTGCATGTTCAATATAAATCCGTTGATATGCAAAACGGCGCTCCGGCCCGGCCCGGATATATCGTGCCGCCAAGCATGCCTATCAAACCGCCCATATGCCGGCCGGCGCCATCCGCCGCTACCATGCCGGAATGCCCGCGCTGGCGCGGCGGCGAGCCGCTATGGTGCCACGCTTTTGCGCCAACGCCGCGGGCAATTTCTGTGAAAAACAGAGAACAGGGGGAGTATGCCTTAAAATCGTCCTGTCACGGGCAGCCGGCGCCCGGCTCCAAAAATACTCTACCGTGTATTGATTTTGACAAGCAAATTTTTCTCACTCACCAGGCATGGCGATGACCCACGGCAACCAGAATTATCCCCGCGATCTGCTCGGCTACGGCCGCACCCCACCGCACCCGCAATGGCCGAACGGCGCCCGCGTGGCGCTGCAGTTCGTGCTCAATTATGAAGAAGGCAGCGAAAACTGCGTGCTGCACGGCGACCCCGCCTCGGAAACCTTCCTGTCCGAAATCATCGGCGCGCAAGCCTTTCCGATGCGCCACATGAGCATGGAAACGCTGTACGAATACGGCTCCCGCGCCGGCCTGTGGCGGCTGCTACGGCTGTTCGAGGAACGGCGCCTGCCGCTCACCATCTTCGGCGTATCGATGGCCCTGCAGCGCAACCCGGAAGCGGTCGCCGCCTTCCGCGAACTCGGCCACGAAATCGCCTGCCACGGCCTGCGCTGGATCAGCTACCAGCAGATCGACGAAGCCACCGAACGCGCCCACATCGCCGCAGCGGTGCAGATCATCCGCGAACTGACCGGCAGCCCCCCGCTCGGCTGGTACACCGGGCGCGATTCGCCGAACACGCGCCGGCTGGTGGTCGAACACGGCGGCTTCGCCTACGACGCCGACTCCTACGCCGACGACCTGCCCTACTGGGACCCGGTGCGCATCACCGGCGCCGACGGCGCCACCCGGACGGTGCCGCAACTGGTGGTGCCCTACACGCTGGACACCAACGACATGCGCTTCGCCGCCGCCCAGGGTTTCAACTCCGGCACGCAATTCTTCGATTACCTGAAAGATGCCTTCGACGTGCTGTACCGCGAAGGCGACCCGGACGGGCTGAACGCGCCGAAAATGCTCTCGATCGGCCTGCACTGCCGCATCGCCGGCCGCCCGGCGCGCGCCGCCGCGCTGGCGCGCTTCCTCGACTACGTGCAGGCGCACGACCGCGTCTGGATCACCCGCCGCATCGACATTGCCGAGCATTGGCGCGAACGCCATCCGTTTGTGGCCGGCTGAAGCCGGCGGCGGGTGCAGGCCGCGCCGCTATCCCGCCGTGGTGCCGGCGCCGCCGTGGCGGCTACCAGCCGAGGATGGTGCTGTAGACGGCGCCAACGGAATTGTCGTAGTCCGGCCCCGGAGTGACGCTGATGACGCTGCCGTTGCCGTCACGGGTGATCGCATAGGGAGTGATGTAACTTGACTGGTGGGTCAACAGTGCAAAACCGTGGACCGGATCGACGGCAAATGAACTGATTCTATAGGGAGTCGAAAAATCCTGGCACTCGCCCAACCCGCCAGTGGAAGTGATTGCGCAAGTCACTCCTTTATTAATGCGAAACTCAAACAGTCCGACATAGATGTGATCGCCGGCAGGATCCATCGTCAGGGCGGTAATGTTGGAATTACCCCCCAAATCAACCGACGCCACCACCTCACTCAGCGCGCCGCTGGCCGGATCGATGGCGTAGCTAAGCAGATCAGGTCCTCCCCCCACATAGAGAAACCGCCCGTTCGGCGTGATCGCCAGATAGTTAGGGAAACCGACCGCGAACGGCGACCCGCTGACCGACGTCAGCAGGCCACTGCTTTCGTCGATGCTAAAAGCGGATACCGAACCGGAGTGGGTATTGGCAATGTAAAGAAAACGCCCAGTCGGATCGATGACCGGGCTGCTGGGCCAAACGCCCAAGTCGATAGGCAAGCCGATTGCCATCAAGCCACCCGTGTCACGATCGATCCGGAATGCCGACACCGTGCCGGTAACGCTGCCGTCCCCCTTGACCCAATCGATCAGATAGAGAAACCCGCCACCCGGGTGCATCGCCAGGGTCTGGAACACACCGGGATGCGGGGCCGGGCCAGCCGGCACCGCCGTCAGGGCGCCAGTAGTCGAATTGATCTGGTAAGCATTGATTCCCACGTCCGAAGCCACGTAGGCAAAGCGCCGCTGCGGGTCGGCCACCAGCATGGAAAGACGAGCGCCGGAAGCAGCCACCGGATCGAGCTTCGTCAGCGCATCGTCGGTGCCGACGGCATGCGCCGTCACGCTGCCGTTGCCATTCGACACATACGCCACCCGCTTGCTCATTCTCAAACCCGAGCAATCGATGACGATGTCACCGACATCCCCGGTAACCGTGCCAGTGCCGTAGCGGACGGTGCAGGCGTCCGCCTGCAAACGCGGCTGGTACTTGATCGTCACCTTATACGGCCGGCCGTTCTCTACCTTGGACGGAAAGGTGAAACTGCCACTGGCATTCGTCGCCAGATCGTCGCCGCCATTGTTTTGCAGCACCAGATTGGCGTCATTGCCGGTCAGCCCGATGATGCGGCCGCCAATCGTATGCGGCGTGCTGGGGTGGCACTGCACTTGCAGCCTCACGTTGGCATCCGGCATGGTGCCGCTGTCGTCGGTGACGCTGCAGAACTGGCCGAAGGGGCGGACGCTGACCGTGACGTGATAGGTGCTGCCAACGGCAACGCTGCTCGGAAAGGGCCAGTTGCCATTGCTCGTGACACGCAAAGTGTTCTGGCCGTTGTTCTGCAAGATCAGATCGCCGCTGCCAGAGACATACCCGCTGACATCGACCGACAGGGTGCGGAACACTGGCGAACAGGTGATCTGTACGTCGGTGACGCCGGCATTGCCGATGGTGCCGCTGCCGGTGCCGGGGATGACCGAACAAACCCGCCCCGAAGGCTGCGTGCGTACCGTCACCTTGTAGCCGGCGCCGCTGGCGACCTGCTTCTGGAACTGGAAATCGCCGTCGCCATCGATGTCCAGATCGTCGGTGCCATTGTTCTGCAGCACCAGCCCGCTGCTGCCGCCCAGTCCGCTGACGCTGCCGCCGACCGGGTAGCTGTTGGTATTGCACAGTACCTGCACGTCGGTAACGTCGGCGTTGGCGACGATGGTCGAGCTTTGGTTCACCGTGCAGGTCTGCACCGGAGCATCCGGCTGGCTGCGCACCGCCACCACATAGGCGGCGCCGCTGGCGACCTTGCCGGAGAACTGGAAACGGCCGTTGGCATTGACTGCCAGTTCCTCGTCGCCATTGTTCTGCAACACCAGTCCGCTGCCGGCCAGGCCCGATACCGTGCCGCCGATGAAGTAGGAATCGGTGGTGCAGCGCACCGTGACATCGCGGATGTCGTGATCGGCCACCGTGCCGGTGGCGCGTTCGACGCTGCAGGTCTGGCTCGGGTCGTGTGGCTGAGTCCGTACCGTCACCACATAGCCGGCGCCGCTGGCGACCGGGGTGGCAAACTGGAAGTCGCCGTCGGCATCGACAGGCAGGTCGTCACCGGCGTTGTTCTGCAATACCAGTCCTTTACCGGTCAAACCCGTCACGCTGCCGCCGATCTGATGCACGTCGGTGGAGCACTGCACGGTGACGTTGTCGATGTCGCGGTCGGTGACCAGGGCGCTGGCGTGGTTGACGCTGCAGGTCTGCGCCGGATTGTTCGGCTGGGTCTTGACGGTGATGCGGTAGCGGGCGCCGCTGGCGACCGGCTGCGTGAAGCGGAAACCGCCATCGGCATCGATCACCAGATCGTCGCCGCCGTTGTTCTGCAACACCAGCCCTGTACCAACCAGACCGGAGACCGTGCCGCCGATGCGGTAGGCATTGGTGGCGCAGCGCACCGTAATGTCATTGACCGCCGCGTTCAGCGTGCCGCTGCCCCGGTTCACCGAACAGGTTTGCGCCGGATTGTTCGGTTGCGTCTGGACGCTGACCACGTAGGCGGTGCCGCCGGGCAGCTCGGTGGGGAACTGGAAAGTGCCGTCGGCGGAGAGCGATACCGTTTCTCCGTCATTGACCTGCAAGACCAGCGTCCCGCCGGACAGACCGGTAACGCTACCGCCAATCGGGTAGTTGGCCGGCGCGTCGCTGCCGCCGCCGCAGGCGGTCAGCAGCACCGCCAGCATGGGTGGAATCAAACGGCGCAGCGAAGAAAAGGAAAAGCGGAGGCACTGCGAAATGAAGGCGGGAGCGGTCATGGCAATGGCCGGGCGCGGGGAACGCCGGAGTTGTTGCTGGAGGGAATCGAGTAAGAATAGCAACGGTCTGCCGGTTTGTCCATGAAAAATTTCCCATTTGGCAAGAGCAAACAGGAAATGGCTGGCTAAAGCGGCGGTAACGATGCTGGATTCCCCTTGCAGGGCGCGTTTGCACTGGCCGGTACACGCGCCCTGCCGCCGTGGCGGCTACCAGCCGAGGATGGTGATGAAGGAGATTGGATAGTCATGAGGGGTCGACGAATTCTGCGTGACATCCGTGACGCTGCCGTCGGTGCTGTCGCGCCTGATCGTATAAGGAAAGATCCGGTTGTCGGTATCCGTTGTCTGCAACAGAAGATGCCCGCCCGGATCGACGGCCCATGAATTGGCGGCATTGGTAATCGTAAATCCCCAACGATCGACCAACGTGCCACCGGCGCTGATTGTGTAAAGCAATCCGATAAAAGTCCCATTCGTTTCCTTGAACTTCCGTCCGACATAGACGTTATTGCCGGCGGGGTCCATCTCCAAACTGGCAATGCTGTTCCCCCCCTCGGTAGGGGTTTCCCCGGCCTTGCTCAGCACGCCGCTGCCCGGGTTGATGGTGTAGCTACTGGTTTTGAGTGACTCCCCCACCTGGAGAAACCGCCCATTCGGTGTGATCGCAAGGTGGACAGGGTAGCCAACGTTGAGTGACGATCCGATCCACTCCAGCCCCCCCCTGCTTTCGTCGATGGCAAAGACGGATATCGAACTGGTGGAGGGCTGGGCAAGATAGAGAAAACGGCCAGTCGGATCGATGACCAGGCTGTTGGTCCCCGTATCCTGGTGGAGCGAGTCTTTTGGAATCAGCGCCCCCGTGTCGCGATTGATCTGGAATACCGACACCGTACTACTGTCGAGACCGGGGGCACTGGGGTCACTGACCGAATCGACCAGATAGAGAAATCTGCCGCCCGGGTGCATCGCCAGTGTCCGGGTTGCATTGGGAGCCAAGTTCGCCACCAGCGTCCCCGCCATCAGGCCGCCGGTAGCGGGATCAATTTGGCTAACATGAATCCCCTCGCTCGAAGCCACGTAGGCAAACCGCCGCTGCGGATCGGCAACCAGTCTGGAAAGACTGTTGCCGACAAAAGTTACCGCATCACCCGACGCCAGCGTGTCGCCAGTGCCAATCGTATAGGGCGTCACGGTACCAGAATTGGCATCCTTCGCGCTGGACACATACGCCACCCGCTTCGTCATCTCCAGCCGGGAGCAATCGATGACGATGCCGCCGACATCACCGGTAACCGTACCGCTGCCGTTGCTGACGGTGCAGGCGCCGTCCTGCAAACGCGGCTGGTACTTGATCGTCACCTTATACGGCCGGCCAATCTCTCCCCTGGACGGGAAGGCGAAGCTGCCATCGGCATTCGTCGCCAGATCGTCGCCGCCATTGTTCTGCAGCACCAGATTGGCGCCCTTCCAGCTCAGACCGGTGACCTTGAAGTTGACCAGATGAAACGTGCTGGGGTTGCACGTCACCTGCACATTGGTGACGTCGGCATCGCCAATGGTGCCGCTGCCATTGCTGACGCTGCAGAACTGACCGGAGGGTTGCGAGGCAATCGTCACTTCATACGATTTGCCGAACGCTACCGGGGTGGGGAAGCTCACGCTGCCGTTGCCCTCGACGTACAGGGCATCACCGCCATTGTTCTGCAAGGTCAGGCCGCTACCGCTGTAGCCGGATA